>Ga0066862_10000424_pt1 | contig 16834 bp, 8 predicted proteins | sample ETN02SmetaG_FD_66431 | JGI IMG/M metagenome (GOLD analysis project Ga0066862, IMG submission 66431) | Marine microbial and viral communities from oxygen minimum zone, Eastern Pacific Ocean - ETNP2014F10-02SV255 | ecosystem: Environmental > Aquatic > Marine > Oceanic ... | reverse complement strand
TTCACCTATCTCCATTCTATATAATTCATTTAAGTCATCTTTATCTTCAAAAGGTATGAATATGAAGGAAAAGGACATGGGGCTGGGGGTTAAAATATATTGCGGGCGAGGAGTTGCTCCCCAGCTATTATCACCACCTACACCCATTTGTTTATAATCAATTAACCAATCAATTTTATCTTTGGGGTATAAGTCTAATTTCCCATGTTTTTGACTGTGAGGTACATGATCTAGATCTTCGTAGGGATATTGGTGTATACTTCCATCAAATGTTGGTAACCCCTTAATCATTACACCAATACTTCCATTGGAGACAGCCATCCATCTTACATCTGTTTTGTTTCCCGTTTCTTGTGGGCGAATATATGGATGGGTTTGATCCCAAACCTTACCGCTATAGCGGCCAATCGCAGTTGATGTCTTTCTATCCCAGTATGATTCATGGGGTCCACGACCATACCAATTCAAATTGGTGAAATCTCCAGTTAAAGACATTTTCATTCCAAAACGAGGAATCTCTGGATTACTTGGATTAGTTGATAATAGATCATGAGTTACTTTAATTGAACCATTCCCAAAAACAAGATAATCTGTTTTTAATTCTGTTTTTGTTGATTTATGACTGGATGACACCTGAATACTAATCACATTATTTTTTATGGAATGTGTGAGTTCTTTTAAAATAAACTCTTTTCCAGCATTTCGCCAAATAGCAGTACGATTTTGCATACCATTTCCAAGGTCATTATCAGTTGGAGCCCTCCAGAAATATGGTTCTAATCCACTTTTTAAAAAATCATTTCCCTTATATGAATATTGATATAATTGTCCATTTTCTTTAGAAAATTTTATTAAGAAATCAGTACCTATAATGTCTATAAAATCTTTATCCTCTTCATAAGCAATCTCAGAAAGTTTAAAAGACTCGACAGTTGTATTTACGCCGCTATTAGGCAATTCAAATTGCTCCCAAGCAATAAGATGATCTTTTGGTATTATTGAAGAAGACTGTTTAGAGTGGGCTTGAATTGTAAGGAAATATTCAGCTCCTATCTTTGCTTTGAAAGAATGATCTATCTGAATTATTTCAGATTCATTTGGATATAATTTCATTTTATTTAGTTTACCCGATTTAATTGGCTCACCATCTTCTTGAAGAAACCATGAAAATTCTAAATGATCCAATCCAATAAAATCATAATGGTTTTTAATTTCAATTTTAGTTTGAAAATCCATAGTTGAAATAAATGAAAATTTAATTGGCTGATAGACTTTTTTAACCTCATAAATATGAGGATTTAAAGACCGGTCCGCTCCAACTAATCCATTAGCACAAAAATTAGAATCATTTTCAGAGAATTCTTCCCCAAAGTCGCCACCGTAAGCCCAATATTCTTTACCATTTTCATCTTTCTTTAAAATAGTCTGGTCTACCCAATCCCAAATAAAGCCACCTTGTAATGCATCATATTTTTCAAAAGTATCCCAGTAATCTTTTAGGTTACCAACACTATTTCCCATTGCATGAGCAAACTCACACAAAATAAGCGGTTTATCTACTGCCTTTTCAGCGTATTCTGATATGAATTCAATATTCTTATACATAGGGAAGACCACATCAGTATGACGTTCATACCACGCAGGTTGATAAACTACAGGACGTGAATCATCTCTTGATTTTATCCAATCATATAATTTGACAAAATTATCCCCATCTCCGGCTTCATTCCCCATGGACCACATAATGATCGATGGTTGATTCTTATCCCTTTCTACCATCCTTTTTCCTCGGTCGATCCATTGAGCAGTCCAAGTACTGTCATCAGCAATATATCCATAACTTTTTTCATGAAATTGCATACCATGAGCTTCGATATTAGCTTCATCAATTACATACAGGCCATATTCATTGCATAGTTTATACCATTGTTCCTGATTTGGGTAATGACTTGTCCGAACCGCATTGATATTATGCTGTTTCATCAGTCTAATATCTTCAATCATAGATTCCTCAGTTATAGATCGTCCGAGCACAGGGTCCCACTCGTGGCGGTTAACACCACGAAACATAATGGCTTTACCATTGACAAGCAGATTACCATCTATAATTTCAACTCGTTTGAAACCTACCTGTTGGTAAAAACTTTCTATAATATCCTTTTGAGAATTAAATAAAACAATCTGCAGATTATATAGGTAAGGTTCTTCTGCCGACCATGGGTTGACCTTGTGAATTACCGATTCAAATAATATTGATTTTTTTGCAACCACTGTCGAATCAAATAATATTTTAGATGAATCGGCTAAAACAACCTTGATAGTGTTTTCTTCTGTTATTTCATCATCTTGTAAATAATCAATGTCAAGAGTAAAATATCCAGATATTAAATCATCATTTAATTCTGCTTTAACAAAATAATCGGCGATTCGTTCTTTAGAGACTGCATAAAGATACACATCTCGTTCTAATCCGCTAACTCTCCAGGTATCCTGGCCTTCTATGTAAGAACCATCACAGAAACGATATACCTGAACCGCAATTCGATTTTCACCTATTTTAACTTTATCTGTAATATCAAATTCTGCCGGAGTTTTTGAACCTTGACTATAACCGACAAATTCACCGTTCAGCCATAAATAGAATGCAGACCGAACACCACCGAAGTGAATGAAAACATCCTGGTTATACCATAATTTATTCAACTCAAATGTCTTTACGTATGATCCAACTGTATTGTAATCATGAGGAACAAATGGCGGATTGGGTGGGAATGGATATTCTTCATCTAAATAAATAGGGACTGACCAGCCCTGCATTTCCCAATGGCCAGGGACTTGAATATTTTCCCAGTTAGAGATATCATGGTCTACTTTTTCAAAGCCAATCGCTTTTTGTGAAGGATCTTTAGCAAAATGGAATTTCCATTCACCGTTCAATGAATGATAGTAACTAGATAAAGACTTATCATTTTTAATAGCCAATTCATCTGATTCAAATGGGAAAAAACTTGCTCGCGGTTCCTCTCGGTTGATTTGAAAAACAGTTTGATCTTCCCAATGATCCTTGGTTTCATATTTTTTTTCTATTTTCATTATTATAAATATCGCTACTAATACGAGTATGAAAATGAATAAAATTGTATTTTTCATAACTTAGATATCCTTTTATCAATTTTTTCTACCAATTCATCAGCATTTTTTTTATTAAACAACAAAGGCGGTTTAATCTTGATAACATTATGTTCCGGACCATCCGTACTCAATAAAAGTCCTTTATTTTTCATTTGATTTACAATGGTTTGTGCTTCAGCCTGTGCAGGAACTAGTTCATCTTTTACTAACTCGATCCCAATAAATAGTCCCCTGCCGCGTACTTCTCCAATTAAATCATGTTGGTCCTGTAAATTTTTTAATTGATTTAAAAGATAGTTCCCTACTTCCAAAGCATTTTCTTGTAAAGCTTCTTCTTTAATTACATCCAAAACAGCCTGTCCCACAGCGCATGAGACAGCATTTCCACCAAATGAATTGAAATATTCCATCCCATTATTAAAAGAATCTGCAATTTTTCGTGTAGTTACCACTGCTGATAACGGATGGCCATTACCCATGGATTTACCCATAGTCACTATATCTGGAACAACACCATCTGTTTCAAAACCCCAAAAATGCGAGCCAACTCTGCCAAATCCAATCTGTATTTCATCAGCAATACATATCCCACCAGCTGCCCTGACTAAATTAAAAACTTTTTTTAGAAAGCCTTTGGGTAGAACCAATTGACCTCCACAACCCATTAAAGCCTCAGCAATAAAAGTGGAGACCTTCTTTCCTTTATTCTGAATTTCATTAATCGTCGCCTGCATCTCTTGTGCATATTTTTCTCCACAATCCACACCTCTATATTTCCCACGGAAAGAATCGGGCATAGGTAGTGTATAAACGAAATTTGGTGCCCCATTTCCACCTGGCCCATTATGTTTATATGGACTAATCTCAATTAATGAGAATAGATTTCCATGGTAAGCACCATCCAGAACTATCGTCGTTTTTTCTCCGGTAAATTGACGAGCCATACGCAACGCTAGATCATTTGCTTCGCTTCCAGAATTTCCGAAAAAACACACGTCCAATCCATCAGGTAAAGTGGATGTTATATTTTTGGCATAATTGACTATCGTTCCATCGAGGTAGCGTGTGTTAGTATTTAGTTTCTTATATTGTTCTTGTGCTGCTTCAACTACTTTTGGATGACAGTGCCCTACATGCTGTATATTGTTGACACAATCCAGATAGCGATTCCCTTTTGAATCAAAAAGATATTGTCCTTTACCATGGACAATATGTAAGGGTTCATCATAAGACACACTCAATGATGGCCCTAAATGTTTACTACGCAGTTCTAATATTTTTTTATAATCCAGCATATTACACTAATCTATTTAACATGAGAGATAATTTTCAATCTTCTCTCTAATTTATTCATTAGTAAAAAAATTGTTATATAACATATAAAGATGCGCCGCACTCCAAGAAAAATTTGGTGCTCCTTGCTGCTCACCAGTCAATGGATTGTAACTCTCACAGATTGGACTATCCTGAACCAGACCATCTGCATTATCGAAAAAATTACGAGCCATATTGACAGCATCTTCTCTGTAACCGTATTTCTCCATACCTTTCAGGCCAAAGTAGAACTGATCTAGCCATACACGCCCGCGCCAGTAGATATTTGCTCCAAATGCTGGGTTTGACAATGCTGCAGTACCAAGAGGGATATAGGTATTGAATTCTTGAGGATTCGTCATGGTCTTAACTACTGCATCAGCATTTTCTTGCGTAGCTGCACCGTTAAACAACGGTGACCATCCTTCTGGACCTTTACCGCGCTCTACGATTGGTTTTCCAGCACAACCATTGATTAGAAGTTGGTCCTCTATGTGGATATCGTAGAAAAATCCAGTTACTGTATCAAACATGCAGATATTGATGTAGTCAAAAAGTTTAGCTGCTTTTGCACGGAAATCCTTGGCTTTTCCTGGTCTGCCAAGTAAGTCTGACATCTCGGCAAGATATAGGTTTTCACTGTACATATAGCTGGCCTGATCAACAGACTCTTGCAATAATGAATAACCTAATAATGTGCCATCATCGGAGTGGTTTTGTGCAAAGGCCACAACCCAATCATTGCGATCACCACCTTGAGAGAGATATCTCTCTAATTGTTTGTCATCGATAAAGCCAAAGACCGCGGCCTCATCACGGCCAGACTCCCAGGATGCAGCTATCTGAGCAGGTATTTTTAATTGATCATACTGGCCATTTTTTAGAACTTTGTTATACTCATCCAAACCTGCGAGAGTTTGTTCTTTATCACCATGTTTTACAGTAAAGAACATTTCCCCGCTAGGCGTATTATGTATTTTGTCACGAGTTGCTCCATATTCAGGCACCGCATTACCATTATGATCCCGATTAATTAACCACCAATTGTGATATGCCACTAATTTAGGATACATCTCTTCCAACCAGGCTATATTCCTAGTCGTTTCATATACTTCCATAACAGCCCAAGCTGCAAGACTTGGTTTTGTATTACGCTCATTCCAGTTCCCACCATCGCCACCACGATCGGGACTTAGATTATAAGCAATTACATCAGGTACGAAACCTACATCCCAAGGACGAATGGAGTCATCGGCCTGGATTTGATAGGCAAACATTGCGCGTATGTTGTTTTCAGCAACATCGGGATTAAAATGAACCATAGCCGAAGCTTGTTTCCAAGTGTCCCATGGCCAGGTCTGGTTACCAGAGAACCAGCGAGCGGTAACGGATGGAGTCACTGAATCAAATTTCATTGCCCCTGCTACCCCTCTCCAGTTCCCATTTAAGGTTTCTATTGCTTTTACCGCAACGCGCTCCACCTCTAGATTTGCATGTAGGTTAGTCAATCCTTCTATCAAATAACCTTCCCAACGTTCTTGTGATGCCATAAGATATTGTTGTGGATTTTTGAGAATTTCTGCAATTATATTTTGTTCGATCCTATTTTCTTCAGCAGTCAGAACATGAGAATAAGTGGTATATATATTGGTACTACCATCAATATTTGCCTTTGATATAAATTTGTGATCATTGATTACTGTTTTCATTGGAAGAGATTTATGGATTTGATATTCCGAATCGCCAGAAGTTAGTAAATCCCAAATTGAACGCACCTTGCCAAAAGTAACTTTCAAACCATCATCGATTACTAAAATTTGACGCTTGTAACCAGGATAAGCTTGAGCAATTGTCTTATTCGATTGAGGGATATTTTCTTTAGCATGATATTTCTCTAATAATTCACCATCCCAAACCAACTCTACCGGACTATTTGTTGTGATCTTTGTTTCCAACAGAGATGTTCGATTTGAAACAAAGCGTAATGTCATCTTTATCGTAACCTGTTTTGAGTATAACTCTTGAATCAATGCACCTGGAATACTGTAGGCTTCCATTGCAAACTTCACTTTCTGTTTATCTTTGTATACACTTAAACGATCAAAGTTATTTGCCATAAAGTTAATATATTCTTCTGTCAATAGAGCTATGCCAGGAAATCCACCAATACCATCTTCATTATCAGGTAGCAGGTGACCATGCCATGCACCATAGTCAAAAAATGGATTAAAACGTTGATGATTATCAAAATTGTAATCGCGCATATACTCAGGTGAACCTTTACGATTAATAACATTTTTAAACTTGTCTGCTCGAAGAATAGATTTCTGACCTGGTTGAGTATTTGCATTTCCTGAAATAAGAAAAATTATACTAATAACAACAAAACAGTGCTTCAGTTTCAATTTTGTGTCTCCGTATTCTTGATAAAACTTACTAATCCAGATTATAATCTGTTTTATTTCCATTATCATATCAATATTCTTCAAATTTCTTCTCATAATTATTCATTACTTTAATGAAAATGTATTAAAAAATTGACATTGTATGAATGTGTGGCCTAATTTACACACTTAAATGCAAACGTTTGCATTTAAGATTAACATTATTTCTAATTTTTGGAGAACAAGTTATGAATAAACAATATTTTAAAGTTTTAACTCTTATTTCGGTATTCACTTTTTTCTTTTTATCATGTGAAGAAGATGCAGATGCTGCAGATACTGAAGTTCCGACCCCAATTATTACTTCGATTAGTCCTGTCGAAGGATATCCTGGTGAAGAAGTCACTATCACGGGTGAGAACTTCAACGCTAATTCATCATTGAATTTGATCGAGATAGATAGCAACGGTGTATCACTCGCATCGGTAATACCTACAGAAGGGACTGTTACATCATTAAAATTCACCCGACCTAATGTAAGTGGAGTTGGTGTTTCAATAATCGCTAATCTAAAAGTACGCAATGTTGAAGATCCAGATGAAAAGGTTAGTGATTCTGTATCTATAACTCTGTTACCCATTTTTGATATTATCACGGTTGCAGGGCTTCCTAAAACAAAAGGTGGTATCGCTTTCGATGCAGATGGAAACCTATATGCACGCGGGCAAGATCCAGCAGAAGTATATAAAATCACTCCTGATGGAACCGAAAGTTATTTCGGTCAAACACACTGGGGTGAAGGTGAAATGCATTTTGGCCCAGACGGGTACCTTTACGCTGCAGTTGTATGGGGTGACTATGGGATAGTTCGAATTCCTCCAGGCGGCGGTGATTATGAAACTTATATGCCAGCAGATACTGACGTTAATAACCCATTCGATTTTGATTGGGATAGTGATGGGGATTTGTATATTGGAACAGCTGATGGAACTATTTACCATCGTTCAGTTAGTGCAGATACTGCAAGATTAATAAAATCGTATGGATATTGGGGAACACCTATGCGCTACTATAATGGAGATCTCTATTGGTATACAAAAAATGATACTGTAGCCTCGGCAGGAGGTACAAATGGACTTTGGAAAGCCCCAGTACCAGCAGACGGAGATACAATATCACCAGCATCAAGCACCCAAATTTTATCAAGTGATGATTATAATCCTTCTGGATTGGCGATTGATGGCCAGGGGAATACATATCTCATGGATGGATGGATTGATAAGGAAGACTCAACTCTTACTCAACAACTGGTTCGCGTGACACCTTCCGGTGCAGTCGAAAATGTTTATGAGTTGCCTACTCAAAACCCAAATAAAGCGGCGTGGAATAATGACAAACTCTACGTTGCAGCAGGAAATCAGGGCAATAAAATATATGTTATTCATTTGGGTCCAGACATAGCTGGCACCAATGCTGTACCACAATATTAATTTTAAAAGTTCTTAACTTCACAACGCCTCTTGTTATATTTAAAGGGGCGTTGTTTTTTCCGGCTGCCATAAATGACCAAGTTCTCATTAATTACAAATTTCTTTATAAAAAACAAGAAAATCACAGCGCATATTATTCCAATAAAATTTAATAAAATATTGCATACACTCATTAAATCTTGGGTTGGATATTTTATTATTGGTATTTTTTTTCAATCTTTCATCTGGGCTGGTGTATCTGGAAAAGTATCTGGCAAAGTTATAGATAAAGATACCGGAGAAGCCTTGTCTGGTGCAAACGTGGTTGTATCCGGTACAACCCAAGGTACAATGGCAGATAAAGAAGGTGAATATTATATTTTAAATTTAAGGCCCGGAATTTATTCAATAACGGCTTCAATGATCGGGTTCCAATCTATTACTAAAAAAGATGTCGTCATACATATAGACCATACAGCTTTAATCAACTTTGAATTACCTACCAAAGTAATCGAAACTGAAGAGGTTATTGTAGTTGCAGACAAAAAAATTATTCTCATGGATAGGTCAGCTAGTGAAGTAAGTATCATAGTTGATGATATGAAAAAAGTCCCAAAAATTCGTGATATTAAAGATTACCTGAACTTAGAAGCAGGTATTGAAAATGATTTGATTCGTGGTGGTGGTTTGGATCAAACTGCTTTAATGGTTGATGGAATGTCTTTCGTAGATAATCGATCAAATCAACCAGTGATGATGGTAAATATGAGTTCTATAGACCAAATAAGTATTATCAAAGGTGGATTCAATGCTGAATACGGAAATATTCGATCGGGTCTTATTAATATAATTACAAAAGAAGGTTCCCCAACAAACTATAGCGGATCAATTGATATATATTATGACCCTCCTCAATTTAAACATGATGGATATTCACTTTTTGATCCTATGAATTATTATCTCAGACCATTTTTAGAGCCAGGAGTTATGTGGGGCGGAACACAACATGGAGCGTGGGATAGTGACACGCAAGCAAGCTATCCAGAGTTTATTGGCTGGAATGCAGTATCTGCAAATCTATTATCAGACAATGACCCTACAAATGATATGTCACCTTCACAGGCTCGTGACCTTTTCTTATGGTATCATCGTGCCGAAGGAAGTGCTGATCTCGGTCAAAAGGAAGGGCAATATGCCCACAAACCTGATATAAATCTGGATGTTGGATTTGGAGGACCAGTACCATTAATTGGGGAAGCAATTGGAAATATGACATTTTACTTCTCACACCATAATAAGAATGAGATGTTTGCATTACCAACTGCAAGAGACTATTACAGTGAATCAAATACCCAGTTAAAGCTAACAATGAAACCCAAAGAGAATATAAAATTAAAGATTGAAGGTTTGTATGGTGAAGTTAATACATTGTCATCAAGCCCAGAAGGATCCGGAAATAATTGGTATTTAGATAGTGGAACTGATATTCTGTCAAGTTACCTAGCAACATCTGATGCTTATGCGGATGGAGGTGGCTCAGCCATGTATTGGCCTAATGCGCTGAATCCATTCAATATATATCGCTCAATGGTGGGACTAACCCTAGATCATATAATAAGTTCCAATACATTTTATAATATTCGAATTTCAAATGTACATTTGAAAAATGCGTGTTATGGTCCTGATTTCATACGTGATACAACAGCGGTACGATCCTTTGGAAACCTATTTGTTGATGAGGCTCCGTTTGGTTTTTTAGTCGAAAGCAATTATGCACCATCAGGTGATGGAATGGTATTTGCATCCTTAGGTGGTGTTACTCGAGACAAATCGGAAGTGACAACGTTAAATGTCAAGTTTGACTTGACAAGTCAAATAAACAAAAGGCACCAAATCAAAACTGGTTTTGAATTTAACTATGATGATCTAAATACAAATTATCAAAGCCAGTTTTCTTATGCGCCCAAGAATAACTATGTAAATCAATACAGCGCTTATCCATCCCGGTTGAGTGCCTACGTTCAAGACAAGATTGAGATTAAAGGGCTTTTTGCTAACCTAGGTTTAAGAATTGATAGTAATCAACCTAATAAGGAATGGTATTCAGTTGATCTCTACTCAAAATACTTATCTCCTACTTTTAAAGATGACTTTACCAAATCAGCTCCTAAAGAATCCGCCAAGGGTCATCTTAAAATTAGCCCACGTATTGGGATTTCACATCCTATTACCAGCGTAGCAAAGTTATACTTCAACTATGGTCATTTTTATTCCATGCCTTCATCCATTGACATGTATCAAATAGGCTATGGAACTGCATACCAAGGGATTGACTATTTGGGAAATCCTTCTGCCGATATACCGAAAACAATAGCATATGAATTGGGTGTAGAATATGATCTTTCAAATATGGTTCTTTTACATGCATCAGGATATTATAAAGACGTTTCTGAACAGATTGCTTATGTTAATTACACCAGTATAGATGGTAGTGTAAACTATACCACTACAGAAAACAGCAATTATGAGGATATACGTGGTTTTGAGTTAAGAGTACAAAAAAGATATGGTCGTTGGTTTACTGGTTGGATAAACTATAATTATGTCGTACAGACATGGGGATATTTTGGGCGGGATCACTACTATGAAAATCCTCGTGACCAATTGCGCTACGGTTATCAAAATCCAAAGCAAGAAAAACCATTAGCAAGACCATTTGTAAGGAGCAGTCTAGTTGTTCACACACCAAAGGCATGGGGCCCAAAAATATTGGGGATAAGACCTTTTGAACAATGGCAAGCTAATATGTTGCTTACCTGGAAAGCCGGTGACCATATAACATGGGACCCCTTAGATACCTATGAACTTCAGGATAATTTACAATGGAAAAGTGAATTCAATAGTGACTTACGTATAGCAAAAAATATTTCTAGTGAAAATTATGATCTAATGTTTTTTATGGATGTAACAAATGTTTTTGGACTTCAATATATCTCTATGCAAGGATTTGACGGCGGTGATGATTGGCGGGATTATGTTGAATCCTTACACCTACCGATGTATAATAATGAAGAATATTTGGCTAAAGGTTATACCGGTGGAAATGATCAACTAGGGGATTTATATAGCGAAAACAAGGCTCATATCAACATGCCTAACAGAGAATTTCTAACATATCTAAACCCCAGACGATTCACTATTGGGTTCAGGTATTATTTTTAAAATATCTCAAGTATAATGGATTACACACACAGACTAAACTTTATTCATATCACCATAATAATAGGTCTATCTCAAATAATTTATGCAGGCACTTACAAGTGGGTACGTATAGGTAATGTTGAAATGAAAGTGGTGGATAATACTGACCAGGATCAACTTTCAGGGTCACGTGCAGTTTATTATTACTATGACAACTACCAAACATTCCATCTTTATAATGCCGGCTGGCACTTAGGAACCAAGGATTGGGTTGATGAAACAGGAACAAATTGGCCTGTAAAAGTTGTGGGGACAGCGACCGCAGGTGCTAATGAAAATATTACAATGCCAATAGCAGATGATGAAGGTATTACATTAAGACAATATCGGAGGTATGACCCACCTACTATTAAAGTAGATGGCGAAATTTTGAACGATCCTTTTCCACTGACTGGTGATGAAGTAAACCCTGATAAAATTCCTGGTACTGCAGACCTAATGATGAAGTCTACGGTTAACACTATAATGGGTGTTACACTTAAACAAAAAGTATTGGCATGGAGCAATGCAGATTATGACGATTTCATCATTTATGATTGGACCTTTATCAATAATGGGAATACTGATGATGATGATGAAATAGAACTTCCAGGACAGAATTTGGAAGATGTTTACTTTATGCGGATGAATAATTTTTATTCTCCAGGTAGAGGTGTTCCTTGGTATAGCACCTATGGAGAAAGGGTCGGAGATTCGTTACGAATGACGTATGGTTACCCTGCTCGTGGATCAAATTCTGATTATGATGATTTTGGTGATCCCGATAAGTCTAAAGATTTTATCAATACTCCATTCTATGTTGGCGAAGCTTTTCTACACGCTGATAAATCTGCAAGTGATAAATCTGATGATGTCACACAGCCTCGAATGACGGGTGTAAATACTGTAGAGATTTTTTGGTTAAAATTTGAAGCTTCGAGCCATAGTTCCAGTGAATTAGATAATCTATATGAAGTTTTACAGTATGGGTTTGGTGGACCTCTATTTAATTTCGAATATCAGACAGAAAATGTTTATGACGGCACTTACCATTCTCACAGAATGGATGAACAAGGTTATAAATATCCCATAGAATTTCCATGGTGGAATTGGCGAGCAATAGCCCACACCTCTTCTGGTCCATATGATCTGGCATTTGGTGATAGCATTAGGTTTGTTTATGCATTTGTTATGGGAAGTATTTCGCCAGAGAAGGGACGGGAATTAGGTAAGGCATGGAATCAAGGAACTACTTCATGGGATGGCGAAAACAACTTACCCCCTCAATATTTAGTTCACCCAGATTTATATGATGATGACAATGATTATGCCAAAGATTGTTGGATAGCTACGGGGAAAGATTCATTATTTAATAATGCATGGGCTGCCCAGTACGCAGTTCAAAATAATTATGAACTCCCTGTTCCTCCACGAGCCCCCTCTGTTGATGTTCGCAGTTTACCTGATCACATTCAAATTAATTGGGGGCAAGAATCAGAAGAAGCCTCAGATTTTTCGGGTTACCGTGTTTATCGTAGTATCGGGAGTGCTGATTCATCTTTCACAAGAATTTTTGAATGTGGTGGTAATTCCGGTATCCCTGTCACCCATAGCTATAATGATACTTCAACACAAAGAAGTGTCGCTTATTTCTATTATGTCACAGCTTTTGATGATGGTATATCAAACGCACCTAGCCCAAATGGAGAAATACGCAGTCTTGAAAGCGGTTGGAATTTGAATCGTACACGGGCAGCAGCCTACAGGTCACGTACTCCAGGGACACTTGAAACCATTCGTGTTGTGCCCAATCCATTAAATGTAAACGCAAATAATTTTCCAGGAGAACCTAATAAAATTGTATTTATGGATATCCCAGCATACTGTACAATTCATATTTATACAGAGAGTGGAGACCTTGTAAAGACTCTCAATCATGATTCAGGTTCGGGGGATGAAACATGGGGAGGGAACATTCTCGATCTTCAGACTGTCTCAGATAGTGGACAATTACTCGTTAGTGGGCTTTATATTGCTAAAATTACCGATATTGAATCTGGAAATATGGCTGTAACTAAATTCGTTATTATCAGATGAGATCAAGATTGATAACTCTTTTTAATTTTGAAAAATCTATGGTTAAGATGATTAAGATTATCATTTATACCTGTTTAGCAATAGGTATAACTCATAAAAAATTAAATGCTGAGTTAATTAAAGTTGCTCAATCAGGTTATCAATTTTTAAAGATAGATGCAGATGCACGGGCAGCAGGAATGGGTGGTGCATATACGCTTGTTGGTACAGGCGCAAGTTCAATGTTCTATAATCCTGCAGGAATGTCTGAAGGTTCTCAAAAACTTGATTTTTTTAGTACTCAAACAAACTGGCTTGCTGATATTCATTATTATTCAATGGGAATTACAAAAAAATTAGGCGGTTTTGGTACAATTGGGTTCAGTATGTTAACATCAGATTATGGTGAAATAATCGGTACCCGGGTAGAAAATAATACAGCTGGATTCGTTGAGACTGGAAACGTAAATGTTACATCATCTGCATTAGGACTTTCTTTTGCTAAAAATCTCACAGACCAATTTTCCGTTGGCGGACAAATAAAATATGTAAGTCAAAATCTTGGGAAAACACTGGTACCGGATGGTTCAGAAAAATTAAATGAAACAGATGGGCTTGCTTACGACTTTGGGACAATTTATTACCCAGGATTGAAAAGTTTCCGTTTTGGAATGGGGGTTAGAAATTTCTCAAAGAATTTTAAATATGAAGATGATTCATTTCCACTTCCCCTTACATTTACAATGGGAGCTGCATTAGATTTGATGGACTTATTTTCTCGATTTGGGAAAGACCATAATTTGCTTTTTGAATTAGATGCGGTACACCCTATTGACTACTCAGAAAGAGTAAATATTGGATGTGAATATGGATACCGTAAAATGTTTTTTTTAAGGGGTGGCTATAAATTTAATCATGACACGGAAGGCCTTTCTTTAGGCTTGGGTCTTTCATTAAAGCTTTCTGGAATATTAACAAAGGTAAATTATTCATTCAATGATGCTGGAGATTTTCGTCCTGTTAACAGAATATCAATCGGTATTTCATTATAAAAAAACAGTTTAATTCATATAATTAAGGAGCAAACAATGAACTTTTTCACAAAATATTTTTATATAACTCTAGGTGTATTAATTCTGGTTAATTTTAATATTATAAAAGCAGATTGTGTGGTTTTTACAAAACCCGATTCTGCCGACTGGACCATGGAGGAATATCAGGATCGTATCACAGATAATGTATGGATTACCCGCAAGCATAACCAAAGTCTGTTTAACATTGCCCAGGAGGAAGGTTATTCAGGGTCCAATGGTTCTCCAGTAGGCACACTTTGGGCTGGCACAACTACAGCCCATGCAGATTCTACTAGCTATACCAGTTTTGTATCTATGCATGGTGGGTCACCACAATTAATCATTGGAGATACTGTATCTCTATATTTACCAGATGATGACCTTTACTTTGATGTAACTTTCCTATCTTTTTCTGGAAGCAATAATGGTGGTGGATTTTCATACATTCGGACATCTGTAGCCTCGTTGGATTTAGAACATCAATTGAATCCAATTCAATTTAATCTAACAAATAATTATCCAAATCCATTTAATCCCGTTACAACGTTTAACTACCAAATCCCAGAGTCAGCTACAGTTTCTTTACGAGTATATGATTTAAAAGGAACGACGGTCCTTAATATAAATGAAGGCTTTAAATCTTCTGGAACACATCAGATTATATTAACGGCTTCAAAACTTTCAAGCGGAACATATTTTTGTGTGTTTACTGCAGGAGAATTTCAAGAAACCAAAAAAATAATGCTTCTAAAATAAGTACAGAGAATATTATTAATTAGTTACTCTCACTTCTAATATAATCATAAAATTCATGTAACCTAAAATGAAATACGATTCTTTTTAGGTCAATTCATAATGGTGAAAAACTTAACACTTAAAGACCTTGCTCAAAAACTTGGACTTTCAATATCCACTGTATCACGTGCTTTACAGAATAATCCCTCAATTAACAATGAAACAAGAGTAAAAGTTAATAAACTAGCAAAAGATCTGGGATACTACCCAGATGTACTGGCTAAAAGTCTCAAAAATAAAAAATCCTTTACAATCGGCGTAATTGTACCGGAAATATCCCATTTCTTTTTTTCTTCTGTAATAGATGGCATTGAGGAAAAAACAAATAATAATGGCTATACAATTCTAGTAACCAAGTCTAATGAAGATATGAAACGAGAAATTATTAATATTGAGAGTTTAATCTCTAATCGTGTAGCTGGGATTATAGCTTCCATTTCCCAATCAACAAATAGTGGGTCGCACTTCAATCAAATTATAAAAAGAGGGATACCATTGGTTCTTTTTGATCGTGTTCTAGATAATCTAAATGTCCCAAAGGTAGTTGGAAATGATTTTGAAAAAATTTATGAAATTGTATCTCATCTTATTAACTCTGGCTATAAACATATTGGTTATTTAGGTGGGCCCTCCAACTTGAATATTTCAAAAAATCGTATTGATGGGTATACAAAAGCTCTGCTTGATCATAATATTGAGTTTAATAAAAGACTAATATTAAATGTCAACCTAAATGAGGATGGTGGTTTTGAAGGTGCAAAAAATTTACTGAAGCAATTTCCAAAGATTGATGCTATATGTTGTGTCAATGATCCTGTTGCTTTAGGTGTTTACAAATACCTCAAAAAGGTTGGAATAAAAATACCCAATAAAATAGGTGTAACAGGATTTAGTAATAACCCTAGTTCTAATATAATCACTCCACCCATGACAACTGTTGATCAAAAAGGATACCTAATGGGTAGAACAGCTGCAGAAATTTTAATTCGTAAAATTGAAAATGAATCTTCTGATAGTTTAAATAAAACTCATATAATTGAAGGTAAACTTCTAATCCGTGAATCATCAAGAAAAACATAAAATAATACTTTTTTGGATGGACAAAAGTAAAAGTCCATACGCCTATGGGTGGACAAACAAAAAGCCCCACATTCGTGGGGTTTTTTGTTTATCTAATGATAGTTAGATTCAAACACGAAAAAAAAATATTTTATCCAATCAATATAATGGGAATACCAATATGGGAACTTTGATTTTACGAGATTCACACCGCGCATTAGAAAAAAAGATGGAAGATCTTGATAAGCAAAAAGATGAAACAGCAATACGGATAAAAGAAGCTGCAGATCAA
>Ga0066862_10000421_pt1 | contig 16929 bp, 15 predicted proteins | sample ETN02SmetaG_FD_66431 | JGI IMG/M metagenome (GOLD analysis project Ga0066862, IMG submission 66431) | Marine microbial and viral communities from oxygen minimum zone, Eastern Pacific Ocean - ETNP2014F10-02SV255 | ecosystem: Environmental > Aquatic > Marine > Oceanic ... | reverse complement strand
CTGAATATGGCCGCAAATAATTATGGAACATACTATCTAAATGGGGAAGAAATATTCGATGATTTAGGATGGGGAAGTGGCCATTATGCTGAATATTGGAATGAAGAAGTGAAATTCAATTCAAGCATATTAAAAGAGGGGAAAAATGTCCTAGCTTCTGTAGTTAGAGAAACAGGCAATACCCAATGGTTTGATGAGGAATTAAATAGTGTGACTCCTAAATCCTCTGCTTGGGGATTCCAACCGAGTTACAGTACTCTCAAACTTGAAGTGCTACCAGTATATGCTTTCGAAATAGTAACGCCAATTGAGGATAAAGCAGTATCTGAAGACGAAGCCTGTTGTGACCAAGAATGGACATATAAATTTGAGATTTGGCTTTACAACAGAGGTAACATCGAAGATACGTACGAAATTAGTATAGAACTAAATGATACAAAAAACTTTTCAATAATAGACTTTGATTCAATAATACATGCTAATTTTGAAGAAGAAGTAACTATTGGACTAAATATCAGCCTTAATTCATCTATCACTAAATATTCTATTGGTGAATTTAATATTACAGTTATTTCAAAAAACTCAACGACAAATATCCAAAAAGAAACTACCATTTATGCTCGGTTATATATTCCTGAAGATGTACTCTCCCCTGCAACCTATGCAGTAAGTCCTGAATTAGTTAATAATTCTACATTTGAAATTAGTTGGCAGATTCAAGATTGGTATCGCAATAATTTAGAATTTGGTAATGATACAAAATATGTGATAATTCAATATTCTACAGATAATGGAACTGATGGAAACACATGGACTGAATGGGAAATTTGGGGCAACTTTACATCAGACACTAATTCAACTCTCTTTACTGGCGCTAATGGAGATTATCAATATCGTTTCAGATCCATGGGGGGAGATGATGACGGCAATATTGAGGATAAAGAAGACAAAATTGACAATGTAACTTTTGTTGATCTCAATCCACCTGATATTAATATCAAAAAGATTGCAACATCCTCTGGAATTGATATTGAAAACAATGCTACAAGTACAAAATCTCTTGAATTTTTCTGGGATGCTGAGGACAATAATGAATGGATTGTTGGTTATGATCTTTATTATAAATATGAGAATAGCTCATGGATTCAAGAAAGTGTAGAATTTACCCAAAAAACAACTACTTTTTATGCTGCAAATGATGGATATTATCAATTCAAAATTGTTGCTCATGACTTAGCTGGCAACGAAGGATTTGATGTAACCCATATTATTCTTGTTGATACTTTAGGTCCAAATATAACTATATCGAATATTCCTAATTTAACTGATGTTGAAAATATTATGCTAAATTTAGAAAATTTAGAAGATATGATAAATTTTACAATATTTTACAAATTAAATAAAGAAGGTGAAAATAATGCAAACCTTGAATGGCAAGAACATGGAATATATGGGGCTGAAAATTTACCTATAGACATACCAGTTCAAAATGGGTATGAATATCAATTTAGAGTCATAGCATTTGATTCAGTAGGGAATTATGGAGAAGATATAGCTAATACTTTGATTGATCGGGATAAACCCTCGAAGGTAAGAAACTTGCAAATTTCTCAAGGAAAAACTGTAGTTAATTCAACCACAGATGTCCTAATCTCATTTATGTCTTCACAATCTCAGGATTTAATAGAATACCGAATTTATAGATCTGAATCTGCAAATAGCACAGGAGAACTTTTGGTAGAAATTCCTTATGGTGAGCAATATTTATCATATAAAGATTCAAACGTTATAATGGGAAAAATTTATCATTATTCAATAGTAGCGGTTGATAGAATGAATTTTGAATCTGATCAAGAGAAAAGATTTCTTGATTTAACTATTGAAGAAAAAGTTGAAATTAAAGAAGATGATGAAGACTCTAACCTACTTGTCATACTCATCGGAATTGGAATTATAGGGGGCACTGCTGCAGTTATAACATTTATAGGAAGAAAATCTACTGAGGAAATAATGCAAGTGATGGGAGAAGTATCGGAAAATGTTGAAGAGAATATCAATGAAGAAGAATTTAGTGAAATAGATGGAGAATTAGTATGTAACGCATGTGGTTCGATGTTTAGTCCAATTGAGACTAGTTGTCCTTCATGTGGAACCTCAAAAGAATAAAAATGAAAAATATAACTGTAGAAAAAAAAAAACGAATTGGAATAGTCACTGTTAATAGGCCAAAGGAACTTAACAGCATGAATTCTGAAACCAGAAAAGAACTTGCTACAGCTTTTGAAAAATTGGAACTTGATGACGATATTAATGTTTCTATTTTAACTGGTTCACCTGGTAAAGCTTTCATTGCCGGTGCAGACATCAAAGAATTTTCAAGAATGGAAATAGATAATAGAAAAGCTATGAAAAAAGATTGGAGAGTTACTGAGGTTATAGCTAATTCTACCAAACCTGTAATTGCTATGATTAATGGTTTTTGTCTCGGTGGTGGGCTAGAAATTGCAATGGCCTGTGATTTAAGAACTGCTAGTAACAACTCAAAATTAGGACAGCCTGAGATAAATATTGGACTAATTCCTGGAGCTGGAGGTACTCAAAGATTAACAAGGCTTGTAGGAGAAGGGCGTTCATTGGAACTAATCTTAACAGGAAATATGATATCTGCTGAAAAAGCTGAACAATGGGGGTTAGTAAATTTAGTAACTGATGAAGATAAATTAGAAGATATGACTATAAATATAGCAAAACAAATTGCTGAAAAATCTTCATTTGCTGTCGAAAGGGCCAAGAAAAGTGTGAAATTAGTATCGGATAATACTATGAAAAAAGGTCTGAAACTAGAACAAGAACTATTTGTTGAATGCTTCAAATCAAATGATGGAAAAGAAGGAATTAAAGCATTTATTGAAAAAAGAAAACCTGAGTTTAAAGGAAACTAAAGGCAAATTGAGATTGTATCAAAAAGTTGAATATATTACTTCCAAATTAGAAACATTATACCCTAGACCAGAAATTCCTCTTAATCATGAAAACAATTTTACATTTTTAGTTGCTGTAATGCTCAGTGCTCAAAGTACTGATAAAAAAGTAAATGAAATTACACCCCAATTATTCTTAAAAGCCAATAATCCTGCAGAAATGGAGAAATTGTCTGTAAATGAAATCCAGAATATCATTAAAGAAATTGGTTTAGCACCTACAAAAGCAAAAAATATTAAGAAAACATCTCAGCTCTTAATAGAAAAACACAAAGGTACAGTGCCCAATACTTTTGAAGAATTAGAAGAATTACCTGGTGTTGGCCATAAAACTGCATCTGTTATAATGTCTCAAGCATTTGGGAAACCTGCTTTTCCAGTAGATACACACATTCACAGACTTGCATACAGATGGAAACTATCAAGTGGAAAAAATGTGCAAACAACCGAAAAAGATCTTAAACGAAAATTTGACAAGAAACTTTGGAACAAACTTCATTTACAAATGATTTTTTATGGAAGAGAATATTGTCCAGCTAGAAAAAAAAAATGCGCCTGTGATATTTGTGAAACTTTGTCAAAAGGTAGATAGCTATATTGAGAGGTTTGCAGAATGTGTAATATGAGTAAATGGGATCAAAGGTTTTTAGACTTAGCTAAACAGATCTCAACATGGAGCAAAGATCCCTCAACTCAAGTAGGATGTGTTGTTGTTGGTCCTGATAGAGAAATCAGAAGTACTGGATTCAATGGATTACCTCGTGGAATCGAGGATACAAATGAAAGATTAAATAATCGTGAAATTAAATATCCTATGATTTGTCACGCTGAAGAAAATGCTATTATGCATGCTGCAAGAACTGGAATTTCCCTAAAGAATTGTATTGCATACATAACTTGGCCTCCATGTACTAGATGCGCAAGATCTCTAATCCAGGCTGGCATTTCAGAAATTGTTTATCCCAAAGAAGTAGAAATACCTGAAAGATGGGAAGTTGATTTCGATATGTCACTTGATATGTTTAAAGAAGCAAAAACTCTCGTAAGAAAAGAGTAACTTATTCTTCCGATTCTTCTTTACCTAATAATTCTTTAATCTGTTTAAGATGCTCAACGCCAGTATCTGACTGTATATGTTCTGTAATCAAATCTCTAACTTTAGAAGGTGAAGAAACTCCAAAAAGACAATCATGTGGATTATGCCTAACACTTCTAGATGAATTTCTTGCTGCACCCCCTATGCCTAAACTCATACCTTTAACCTCAGTACCTGTTCCTCCAATTACCATTGATTCATCAGTACCTGTGCCTAAACCTGAACCTGTTAAAGGTAAAACCGTGCCATAGCTAAATATTGTACCAAAGAGACCCTGCTCCATTTTTATATCTTCTATATGATTATAACGTACTTGGCGTTCACTACGGTTCATCAAAAAACTACTTTGAAGTACTATTCTATTATCTGTTAAGTAATATGTAAATGACCGTCTATAGAAATCTACAGAAAACAACCCAATAAGGCCAACTGCTGCAGTTAATCCAGGTATAAACCAACGTCCAAAACCCATTGTATCTGTCATGTCACTATAACCATGATAAGCCATGAGAATTATACCAAAAAGAGCAACTCCTGAATACAACCTAAAGATACCATGCCCGCCTGAATCCATAAAAAAGTAGCGTGCAACAAATCCAACTAAAAAAAGACCAAAAGACCAGATGATTGCTCCAGCTAAAACTTCACTATCTTGAACTACAGCCTCAATTGTATTGTAACCTGGAAAATCTGAGAATTTCTCAGAATTGAAGAAATCATAAATAACATACGCCCAGATTAATAATAAAAAGAATGTTAAATAAAGATGGAAAAACGAAAACATATGAGGCCTTAATTGCATTTTCAACTCTTCGCCTCTAAGTAAAGTAATACCTGACATGACTACCGTGAGTCAAGGGTAGTTAAAATATTTTCATATAATACGTTTCATATTTATTCATGCCTTTATTAGGTTCTAAATCAAATGCCAATCAAAAGAAAGATTGTTAGGAAAAAGCGGAAAAATGAAGCTAAAGAAGCTCTAGCAAAAGCTAGCGGTGGAGAAGAATTAGAACTAGCTGCTAAAATATTAAGTGAACTAAGAGAACGAAATAAACGAAAAAAAATTCTCGAAGGAAAAAATTAGTCGGATTCTTCAGCAAGTATTACTACATAAAGGCCAATAATAACTATTAATCCGCCGAAAATTACACCAAAACTTGGTATCTCTTGAAAAAATAGCCAAGCAAGTAAGCCTGATCCGATTGGCTCAGCTAATAATGAAATTGATACAATATAGGCTGGCAAGTACCCAAGCGCCCAATTTTGCATCGTATGTCCTAGCAGTGTTGGAATCAAAGCCATTAACAAAAATAATTGTATCTCAGACATAGGTAAATTTTCATAACTCAAATTCTGAATTAGTACGACTATAAACATTGTCAGAAAACTAAACAAATATACTACAAATGCGTAAGTTTGTAAACTAATTGTTTTTCGCAGTTTTCTACCACTAAGATAGTACAATCCTGCAAGAATCCCTGAAATAAAAGCAAGTATATTGCCTCTAAAATTACCGGGATTGTCCAATAAGTCTCCGCCAAATAATATTAAAATTCCTCCAAGTGCTATTGAAGTACCGAAAATTGCTTTCTTTGATAATACTTCACTAAAAAAGATTCTGCCGAGTATAGCTACATAAACAACATGACAAGTTGCCAACAAAACTGAAGCTGCAACAGAAGTTTCCTTAACTGAAGTAATAAAAAAACTAAAATGAGCACCTAGTAATATTCCTGTTAAAATCATCTCCAAAAGAGTAAATGAAGATTGTGAACGGACTTCTTCAGCCCTATCCTTCAAAATAAATGGTAAAAAAATAAGTGTGGCAAAAGCTTGACGATAAGTGCCAATCACTAAAGGTTCACTACTACTATGCCTAATCAATATTGCAGATGTAGAAATTGCAAACATTCCTATTAGAAGTGCCAAATATGGTAACTGTAAATCTTTTCTAATCTCTAAATTTGGTATTGACACACGGCATTATGAATCATGGCCTTAATCATTCTATCGCATTAAATCAATTGGTTTTGTAAGATGTCTTCTTGAAGATGCTGGAGGTTCAAACCACCCTAATTCTAAATTTGGAGGTTTAGAGATTGGAGAAGGTCTTTCATATCTTTTTCCACATGAATTACACCTATATTTTGAATTTTTGCCTGAAGAATGTGTTCGTTTACCACAACTACAAATTGGATTTGGTGGTTTAGAATAACGGGGGGCCAAATTTACAATTTTAAATTTTTCAATATTAATAGTATCTTCACTAACACTACCACATACTGTGATTTTATCTCCTATTTCTAATTTGTCTACTATGTTTCTTAAATTCTTAGATGGTTCAAAAACTGCACATTTTACCTTATTTCCTTCTAAATCCTCTACTTGAACAAAACGATGTCCTCCTTTTATTATTTCAACTTTCGATGAAACCTTGACATCTATCCAAATTGATGAGCCATCTACCATTTCTAGTGAATCTAAAAAACAAAAATGATCATCGGTAGCTTGATTTGTTTGATATAGCAACCACCTTACTGGCTTTTCGGGGCCTAGTTTTTGAAAATTATTGACTAATATCTGATTATCTGTGCCTCTAAATCCCCATAAAACAGGACAGGGGGAATTAGGAACCATTGCTGTTTTACCGTCTGGATCTGTGCATGAGAAGACTCCCTCTAATTTAGAAACTTTGGAAACTGCTTCTAAAGATATCTTACGTAAACTTCCCCATAAATTTTTGTCTCGATAGCCAATCAACTCCCAAGTAAAATTCAGATCTCGGGCTTTGCTGTGATAACCTGACCAAGCTAAAGCGCATGCAGCTCCAAACAGACCTCTAGAACCTCTTAATCCAAAAGTTAAACAATTAGAAAGAATAGGCTCTAAATCATCTTTAGAAACTATACCTCTTACACCCTGCCAATAAAGACCTTCTGGCAAATAGGTGTCTGAAATTACAACACCTGGTTGCGAATCCTTTTTTGAATTATCAATAACTATCTTAGATATCCTATTAAGTATTTCTTTTTTATCAAAGGATTTTTCTTTATAATTTGAATACATTGAGATTTTTCTATCGCCTATTTCTCCTATCAGTTCTTTAGAACCCAGACCTTCACCAAAAACAAGTGCAAGAGCTGCATTGCCTCTAGTTTTCCAAGGCACGTTTGGATTCAATCTAACTAATCTTGGAGGACCTACCAAATCAAAATCTGATAATTCAGTAATAATTTCAGTAATTAGCCAAGTTGTACAACCTCCATCTAATGAATCTGTATCATCTATTCCTATGTGCAACATAATTAACTATTCAAAAAGAAATACCTCATTTGCCCAAGAAGGTTGGGTGTTTTTATCAGATAAATAAGCTAAATATAATTTTAAATTTGAAGAAGTGCCTGCTGGAATATAGGGATATTCACCTGTCAAACTATACACTATAATAGTAACTTGATTTCTCTTGATTAATTGATGTAATAAATCTACTATATCTATTCTAAAGTCGCTATGGTTGGCCTCAATTTTGTCTGACCAATCTATACCAATTACTATATCTTCAGCAAAATTTAGGGCATCTTCTAGCTCATTAAAACCTTGCAAATTTCTTAGGGGTAAAACAACTTTTCCTCTGTCTGCTAAAATTAAATCAATTATATCTTCTCCCCAAATAAGGCCTGAATCTACAAAAACTTCATTTTTAGGATTGGATGGTAGTGTGTAAATTGATGGTCTATTATTAATTATTCCTCCCATATCCCAGAATAATTGTGTTTTTACTGATTCGGAATATTCAAATTGAGTGTTTTTGTCTTTAGTACTAAATTCACCTCCACTCCAAATTGGCTTTACATTTTTACCGTTAAAATAAGCCTCAGCTAATTGAACCATATGTAATGAATAAACGTATAGATTTAGACTTTACTAAAGATCTAAAATTACCCTTAAATGTGCAGGTGGGCCTTCTTCAACCAATAGTAAATGATAGGATATCGCCTTAATTTCAACTCCATAACCATGCCTATCTTGATTATATATTTCTCCCATTAAATTACCTTTTAATGAAAAATTATGGTTTTTAGATATCTCTAATTTTGCAGAACCTGTAATGAAAAAATCGGTGTCAAATAACACTATTAAGTAAGACATAAAATCAACTAAAAGCGAATCTAAATTATCGGCTTCTAAATTAACTTCTTTAGAAATTAAAAATTTAGGTAAGTTCCCACCCGTAATTATTTCTGAGAAACTAAGTGATACTTCTTCAAAAGCTTCTGAGAGATTTGATGCTTTGACTTCAATCCCGATATCTGCAGTGTGTTCAAAGTTTTTCCTCAACACCTTCTAAAAGAGTTTGTTAATAAAATGGTAGCGGGGGATGGATTTGAACCATCGATCTCCGGGTTATGAGCCCGACGGGATTTCCTAGCTACCCCACCCCGCTACGTAATACTAGAATATATCAGGCTCCGGATTTACCTCTAAAATAGGCTTGATATAAAATCTTGTCAATATGAAATACTTATTTTTTGCGTCTGTAAAAAATAGACAACATTGATAATACTGATGCAGTTAATAGTAAATTAGGGCCAAATAACAAAGCACCATCCCCCTCTCCATCTCCTCCATCTGAAGAGCTTTTCTCACTTATTGTAAGAGGTAAAGATAGCGTATTGTCTGCTCTTTTACTATTTGATTCATCTGTTTGTTGCTCAAAATCAACACGAACTTTAAGTGTCTTAATACCTTCTGATGAAGATTCCCAATTGAACAAAACTGGAGCTGAACTAAAACCTCTTACACCTTGCTCAACCGTAAATTCATCGATTTTACGTGAACCATCGTACAAGGAAACTTTGAACATTCCTGTACTTTTCCCTCCATTGTTATTAACCGTCAACTGGATAACAATAGGCATGCCTACTTTGAGATCATCTGGCTGTAATAAATTAATAGGTTTGTTGTTAATTAACACATCATCAATACTTACTGATAAATCTGAAATTTTTTCAGCGGGAACATCAATAATAATTTCTAAGCTGGCTGTAGCTGAACCATCACCTGGTGAAATCGAATCGGCAGTCATTAAGAATGTGACCGCCTCTCCGAGACTGTCATCATAATTAACTGGCCTTACAACAATATCCACTGCAAGTGATTGAGATTTATCTATTGTAACTGCTGAAATATCATTTCCTTGTACTTCTACACGTACTGTCCAATCACTTCTTGATGTTGTAACTCCTAAATCAAAAGTATCCTTATCACTACCTGTATTTCTCAAATTTATTTTAAATTTATAATATCCGTCAATGTCTAATTCTTCTGGATCTATAGTGATTTTCTCTGGAACTGAAAGGAATGCTACACCATAGGTTCGTACAGTAGTATCTAGGTTAACCTCTTCAAAAATATTCTCATTTCCTGATGATGTTACTGTAATTGTTATTCTTTCCGATGAACCACCCTTTGCTGAAACTGGAGCTTCAACTCTAATTTGGACATAAGATGATTGCCCCATTTGAAGGTCTATAGAGGGATCTGATTGAAGATTAATCTCCCAACCTGATGGAAGATCTGAATCATCAATAGTTATCATAAATATATCTCTAGTATTGCCTGTATTCAGAATTTTAAACGAATAATCTGTTTTCCCACCTTTAGGCAATTGACCAGTCGCGCTGCTACCTTCATCAAATACAATTTCTAGGCCATATTGATCTACTTCTAAATCATAAGTCAATGATGAGGTCCAAGTATTGCCATAGTTATCCTTCAATGAGAATTTAATAACGTAATTCCCAGCAGTAATACTATTATCCTCTTGATACCACCATCTACCTTGAATGTATTTAGCATAAGTATGTTTATCCTTTAATTGTATTGAATCCTTAAATTTTCCTCCTCCAGCGACTCCCTCAATCATTATTTCTGCGGAAGATACATCTAAATTATCTGCACCTAAAGCATTGGTAACATTTACTTTAATAAATAAAGAATCCTCGTCTACTGCTTCAACTCTATCATTAACAAAATAGTAATCATCATTTTCAATATTTACATGCTTAAAATCTAATATAAAGGAAGATAGGAAATCTGAATGAGCTGCTTTAACCCAGACAGTTCTATTATCTGTGTCTGGTGCCCAAGTAACACTTGTTTCTAGCTTTATTCCAAGAGTAGTATATGGAGGAACACCGTCTGAGAACAAACTTTTATCAATGTCTGAATTTTCTAATTCAAGAGTGTAATTTTCGGATAAAAAAGAACCAAAACCTGAGACTTTACTAACTTCATCCACTGATAAATTATTATATCCATCTTGAGTACGAATATATAGTGTTGTCTTAAAACTAATTTCTTGAACATTTGTTGATTCGACCCAGAAAATATAACTGTAGGAATCACCTAATTCCAAAGGACCTCCCATGTTCATTTCCCATGATACTAAAGGATAGAAAGTGTTAGCTTGGTTAGGATCATCACGGCATTTCCAATATTTGGGTGTAGCTTCTGAGGGTTCGTCTATAGTTAAATCATAAGTATCTCCAATTCCTGACTTAGCTAAGAAAAATTCTGTGTCTGAATATTTTTCAGAATCTGCTGGAATGGAAATTAATAATATTGAAAAACCGAGCAAAATTAAGGAATATCGAAGACCTCGCATCATGTGTAATTGAAATAATGACAGTATTAAAGTTTCGCCAGAAAAAAACTAGTCAAAAAGATTTATTCCTCCTCCATTATAAACAACTTCCGAATTTTCAGAAATCAATTCACCTCTCCTAAAAACTTTGTGAGGGAATATTGCTTGCCAACCTTCAAAAGGCGACCAATTAGAACGTGAATGTAACTTATCTACATTAATTTTTTCTGAATCCTCTAAATCTACAAACATAAAATCTGCAGGTTGTCCTTCTTCTATACGGCCTCGGTTTAGGCCAAGTCGATCTGCTGGAGCTTCTGCCATACTATTTACCAACCTACTCAAATCCAGACGCTTCTCAACAACCTCCTGTAACATTAAAGGAACCATAGTTTCTACTCCAGGCATACCTGATGGAGGGGCATCAGATCTTTTTTCCTCAATTGTATGTGGAGCATGATCGCTTGCTAATATCGGAATTTTACCATTCCTGTAAGCATCATAAAGATTATTATTATCTGAGATATTACGCAAAGGAGGATCTACTTTACAATCTAATGAGCTGCAATTATCTAAATTTAATAAAAGATGATGTGGACAGACTTCTGTAGATGACAAAGCTGGAAGATTTTTTAGTCCATTAGACGTAGATAAATGAGCAACATGTAAATATTTCGAAGAGGGCATTGCTGAAAGGCACTTTTCCTCTGCAATCAAGCGATTCTCTGTATGATCTGATAATTTTTCAAGAGGATTATTGTGCATATAATCTGGATGTTCACAATGTATTACCAAAGGTTTTTTTGTCTTATCTAAAACTTCTTTGGCAAATCTAAAGTAATCCTCTGATGATATACCATAGGGGTATAATTTCCAAAAAGCTGAAGGAACTGTGTGAAACCAATCCTGTTTTGTTAAATTCTCTTCAACATTAATTCCTATACCAAAATCAACTACCGATTTATTCTTAGCAATTTGTTCTTTCTCCCTAAACAAAGAAAGGTTGGATGTAAATGGATTAGTATTAGGCATATCTACTACCGCAGTAACTCCTCCACAAGCTGCAGATTCAGAACCTGTTTTCCAATCTTCTTTATGCGGATAACCTGGATCCCTAAAATGAACATGCATATCCAATGCTGCTGGCAAAATCAAACCCCTGACTTTCTCTTTATTTGGCTCTAAATTAATTTTTTTAACTGAAGAAATATGGCCATTATCAACTTCAATCGATACATCAAGTAATCCTTGATTTGAAATCCATGCTCTGCCCTCGAAAACTGACATTATTGTTTATCTCTATTATACAAATGAAAGGTTGAAGTATAAACATCTTCTGTTCTACTTTTTACCTTCAAATCAAATTTTATGTCTTGGAAAGTTGCATTGTCTAATGTTGTAATTATTAAAGTTAGATTTGCTGAATCACCTGATGATAGGTTCAAAAAAGTAATATTATTCTCAGTATCATAAGACACATATTCTCTGAATTCATCTGAAGTAGCAGTTATTCCATATGAAGCTGAGCTTACATTCACAAAATTTACAGTAAAAGAAATAGTTACATTCTCTATTTCATCAAAGCTTACTGAAAGGTTTTCCCAGCCATCTTCTTCTCCATTGTTCCATATTTTTATCGATGTAGTATTTGTTTCTCCAGGATATTGAAAGAATTCACTATCATCTGAATCTATGTCTAATGAAAATGGTGAATCTACTGTGAAAATAGGAGATGGAGTAAATGTTGTAAATAGCAATAAACCGGTTAGTAATCCTACCGCTATTCTAGAGGTACCTAGTGGGGATATTTCTTCAGATGGGGGAGGATGAGAAGTTCCTAAGAAATAAATCAAAAGAGCATAGACGGCCCATCCCATATATGGTGGGCCAAATCCAGGAATCCCGTAAAATGTCATAAAAATAAGTAATATGATTACAAAAAATGACAACACATTGGCCTTTGGTCCAAGTAGTGAACGTGCAATGTGGCCACCATCAAGTTGTCCTGCTGGCATAAGATTTAATGCAGTTACAAAAAACCCTGTCCAACCTGCAAGAACAACTGGATGAGATAAATAATCTCCTGATGAAGGATTTAAATTTTCTGAAATTGAGAAAAGTAATTCAAAGAAAAAAGATGAGCCAAGAAATAAAGAATCACCTGAATCTACAGGTGCTGATACTGCATAAAATTCAGTTAACCAAAATCCAAGAAGTGTAACTGGTATAGCAACCAAAAGACCTGCAATAGGTCCACTTGCTCCAACATCTAAAAGGGCTTTTCTATTAGGTATAGGCTCTCTTATTGAAATAAACGCACCCATTGTTCCAAATGGAAATATCATTGGAGGCATTGGCAAAAAGAATGGTAATGATGCATCAAGATTATGCTTCTTTGCATAATAATAATGCCCCATTTCATGGGCTCCAAGAATTAGCATTAATGGTAAAGAAAAAGTAAGAAAACCCATAAAAAAGATTTGTGGATTTATCAGGATCCTAAGCCACCACCAACTCATATCAATAATTGATGAATCGTCATATGATGCCCACCACATTGCACCTGCCCATGTTGTAGTAAAAAAAGTTGCAAAAAGTAGATACAAGTTAATTTTACCTCCATAATAATCATAAGATGGTTGTGGAAGAATTACCAAAATTAATTCATTGCCTGTTCGCCTCAACATTGGAAAAAGACGGCCAGCTCCAAAAGTATTTGCTACTTTAAGGGCCAATCTTAATTCCTCAAACTTTTTCTCTAGATTTTCAGGTTCCTTAACAAAAAATAAATGTGCATTACCATCCCACTTACTATCTTCTACTTTCCAATTAAGACCTTCAATAAATTTTTGTATCGATTTAGACATTTAGATTCCCAATTCCTGTTTTGCAATTTTTGAAGCTTGCTCCGATAAATCAGGTGGTGCATATATTCGGCATCTCCAATGATCGAACTGGGCCTCATACAAGCTTTTTGTTATTGTAGACATATTACTTGCATAATCTAGTGTTCCGTCCTCTTTAAGAATTTTAACTTTCATTGCTGGAACTACTTTTAGAGGTGGTAAATCCATAAATATTTCTGATGTATCAATATTTAGTTTTCCAGCAATAGATGATTCAAGATTGTCAACATTTGACTTAGTTATTCCCATTTCTTCCGTTTCATCCTTAGTGATGCTAACTACTCTTTTGATTATGTGCCTTTTTTCAAAATTGTTAACTAATTTTTTTGAAAGCCCACCTGCAAAATTTAATTCTGAAAGAAATTTATGATCTGTGTAAGAAATAAATGCATCATATGAGAACTTATCTTCATTTATGGCTGATTTTGTAGCTCGCGCTAGCATTAGCTCAGCACCTCTTGAAAATGGATGGAAATAAACTGTTGGAAACATAATTGATCTTGAAGTTAAAAATGTTTCAACTACTGGTAAACCACTCTCCCCAATTACTAATTCATTATTTGTAATAGACATTTTTGTAATCAATCTACCAGTATCTACTCCAGTTTTCACTCCTGTATAATGTGAATCCCTAATAAGATAATCTAGACGATCACCATCAATATCTCCCGAAATCAAGGACCCATATTTGTGATTGCCTTTAATCAGTTCACAAATTTCATTACTATCTATTCCTTCTGAATGAAAAATGTCTGATATTTGGCTTTCCTTAATTATGTCTTGAGTTACGTCAACATGATCTTTTCCAAACGGCAACTCGTCTGCTAAATGAGAATATGGGGAGTGACCCAAATCATGTAATAAACCTGCAATTGAAACTAAATGAATTTCATCCACAGGAACTCCTGATTGTTTGGCCATTTGAGTTACTAAATGGCCTGTGCCAATACCATGTTCAAGTCTCGTATGATTTGCTCCAGGATAAACTAAATTTGCGGATCCTAATTGCTTAATCCAACGTAACCTTTGGTAGGGCTCTGTATCAACTAAAGATGACTCCAAAAAATTTAAGTCAATGTAATCATGTATAGAATCTCTTACTCGACGCATTGATTTACTTGATACAAGGTTCATAAAATAGGTTATCTATACTGTGTGTTCCACCTTCTCCTAAAATGGGGAATTTAAAGGGAATGGCCCAAAGCTTATATTGACAAAATTCTTTAACAAAAATGAATATGAAAATTTCCGAAAAAGTTAACGAAATAGATGTCGAAGAATTAACTGAATGTCCAGAATGTGACTCGGAACATATTGTACGCGATTACAAGCGTGGAGAGGTTACCTGTAGAAACTGTGGGCTTGTTGTAGATGACCAAGTTATTGATCAAGGACCTGAATGGAGAGCTTTTGATTCTGAACAAAATGAAAGAAGGGCTCGTGGTGGAGCACCTATGTCTGTAATGGTTCATGATAAAGGCCTTTCTACAGATATTGGTTGGGGCGGACGTGATATTAACGGAAATAATGTTCCAACTAAAAATAGGGCTCAAGTTTACAGGATGCGAAAATGGCAAAATAGAACTCGAGCATCAAATTCTGCAGACCGAAACTTGGCTCAAGCTCTTAATGAATTGAATAGATTAGCTTCAAAGATTGGTTTACATCGTCAAGTTAGAGAAGAAGCTGCTATGTTATACAGACGAGCAGTACAAGATAATCTTGTAAGAGGACGTTCCGTAGAAGGTGTCGCTGCTGCTGCACTTTATGGTGCCTGTAGAAGATGTGAAGTTCCAAGAACTCTAAGTGAAATCACTGAAGCCTCAAGAGCTTCTAAAAAAGAAGTTGGAAGAACATATAGATATATTTCTAGAGAATTAAAATTAAATCTTCAACCTGCCTCTCCATCTGTTTACATTATTCGTTTCTGTAGAGAACTTGAACTGCCTGGCGATGTTGAAAATACCGCAATAAGTATTCTCAACCAAGCAATAGCTGCTGAATTAACCTCTGGACGAGGGCCAACTGGTGTAGCTGCTGCTGCAATTTACATTGCCTCTGTTGTGCATGATCGACGAAAAACTCAAAAGACTATTGCAGATACTGTGGGCGTTACTGAAGTAACAATAAGAAATCGTTATAAAGAATTAGCCAAAAATCTAGATATTGTAGTCTATTTGTGAGGTTTTTTTGAAGTATAGTAAACGTGATAGTAACATCTATCATATTCGTTTAGAAAATGAAGATGATTTGTATCATTTAAATTTACTATTGAGCGAGGGTGACCAAGTAAGAGCTTTAACAGAAAGAAGAGAATCCTCACAGTCTGATAGAATTAAAAAAGAAAGAGGCAGAAAACAAAAGATGAAACTCACTATTGATGTTAAAAATTTAGAATATCAATCTTTTGGACAACGTTTCAGATGTCATGGCATTATATCCTTGGGTGAAAATAATCAAGGTCTTCATCATACCTTAATTCTAGAACCTGGAGATTCATTTGATGTAAGGAAAGAAATATGGTTAAACCATCATAAAGAACGATTAAAGAAGGCGGCAGAGCCTATAGTTACTGCCACAGCAATTGCAGTTGAAAGTGACTCAATAGTTATTGCAGAATTAAGAACATATGGAATTCGTGAATTAAAAACACTTAACAGAGAGGGTAGTGGTAAATCAACTGGAGGAGAAGAACTAAATGATTTTTACAAAAGGGCAGTTAGGCAAATTGTCAAAGTTCACATAGAAAATTCTGTCATTGTTATTGTGGGACCTGGATTTTTGAAAGAAGATTTTGCCGAAGTAGGCAAATCAAGAGCTACTGAATTATTCAAAGGATGTGTTATTGAAAACTCTGGACAAGGTGGGATGGCTGGAATTCATGAAGCTATAGGAAGAGGGGATTTACCAAATGCAGTTGCACAGATTAAAATTCAAGAAGAAATGGCTGCTGTAGAAAAACTCAAAGAAGCTATAGCAAAAGACTTGGGAACTTATGGGAAAAATGAAGTCCGGAATGCTGTTGAAAGTGGAGCTGCAGAAAGTATATTGCTAATTTCTGAGAAAACAAAAGAAAAAGAAGGATTGGAATTGTTAGAAATGGCTCAAAAAAACAGAACTAAAGTTATCGAAGTATCTTCACATCACCATGGTGGAGAAATGTTAATCGGACTAGGTGGAATGGCTGTAATTCTTAGGTACAAATTAACATAAATTCTTTTAGGGGGGAGGTTGTAAGCATCATATGATGCCAGGCATGGGACGTATGAATCCCCGTATGATGAAAAAATTGCAAAA
>Ga0066862_10000420_pt1 | contig 16939 bp, 20 predicted proteins | sample ETN02SmetaG_FD_66431 | JGI IMG/M metagenome (GOLD analysis project Ga0066862, IMG submission 66431) | Marine microbial and viral communities from oxygen minimum zone, Eastern Pacific Ocean - ETNP2014F10-02SV255 | ecosystem: Environmental > Aquatic > Marine > Oceanic ... | reverse complement strand
AGTAGAGTTTGATTAGATACTCCTTTTTCCAAACTTCCCCCATTCCTTGTCATAACGACTAGTCCATTGGGTGAATTAGAAATTTTATCGCCTATTATTTCAAATCCTGAATTAACCAATTTCTCTGCGGTTACAGAATCTATTGAATCGCCGGGAATTCCAAATGAAATTGGTTGACCACCCCATCTCGAGGCTTCGGTGAATCCACTTACATAGTCCCTACAATCTTCGATAACCCAGTTCTCTTCAACTGTTTGAACATCTTCATATCCATGGCAACCGAACTCGTCACCATGCTCAAGTCTTTCAGGTCCGATTATGTTAGTGAGCCAATTGTCATCATCCCAATCTGCAACCACATTGGGCGTAATTATTGGTAGTAAAATGACTGTGAGGAGGAGAAGCCCTACAACCCTCCTCGGATTCATACTGTGCGCTCACGAATAAGGGAGATGAAGTCATCGGAGAGCCGGAAAGCAATAATTGCAGCACCTCCTCGGCAGTATAGATGCCTGACCTGAATGCTGAGTCATTGGCAACCATATCACGTTTGACACAATTAGAAGGCACAGGACGAGAATTTTCTACACCATTTTTCTATAGGGCCTTGATGAAAGTCGCACCGCCTCTAGTTCGAAGTGTAACAAATGTGAGATATAGTGGATTGGAACGGATACCCTACACAGGGCCTGTAATAATCACAGGAAATCATACTTCACACATAGACCCTATTGTGAAGATTATGGGGGTGAGAAGACCCGTTCACTACTTAGCAAAAGCAGAATTCTTTGAAGACAAAAAAGTTCAAAAATTGATGGCTTCAACCGGACAGATTGAAACCACAAGAGAAACAGGTGCTGTTGAAGCTCTTGCGATGGCTGTTGATGTACTAGAAAATGGTCAGGTGATGGGTATTTTCCCAGAAGGGACTCGTTCACGGAATACTGAAGCACCCTTCCTGTCTAAGGGGAAAACGGGGGTTGCTAGGCTTGCTGCTAGGTTTCCCGAAGTCCCTGTAATCCCAATGGCAATTATTGGGGCGCGAGGATTCCTCAAGCCCGGTTCGGCTATTGTAAACCCACTCGCACCCATAGATGTATCAATTGGAAATCCAATCACTTTCTCACAATGGCTTGGTGATGAAGAAGGAGCTGGATTAAATGATGAAGGGATTGAACATATTGCTTCCTTAGATGAACACGGGCAGCGCTCAATAATGAAATCACTTTATCGTGATTTTACTGATCAATTAATTGATACATTCAGAATTCTAGGCGCTCCATAGTGAGTGGATATCGCCGTATCGTTCATGGACTATCGCGGTTCACGTGGTTAAGTCGGCATGGAGCAATACCTCGCATTTCTCAAGCGCATCCTTGATGAAGGGATGGATAAGGGGGACAGAACTGGGACTGGAACGAGATCTGTTTTTGGCCACCAAATGAGATTTGATCTAAGTCAATCGTTCCCTGCAATAACTACTAAGAAGGTACACTGGCCAAGTGTTATTCACGAATTATTGTGGTTCATTTCAGGAGATACAAATGTTCACTATCTACAGGAAAATAAAGTCCGAATTTGGAATGAATGGGCTGATGAAAATGGAGATTTAGGGCCAGTATATGGGAAACAGTGGCGAAAATGGGAAACTCCAGACGGACGAATTGTAGATCAAATCCAGGCTGCAATTGAGTTGATTAAGACAAATCCACAGTCCCGTAGAATCATTGTTTCAGCATGGAATGTCGGTGAACTCGATGAAATGGCACTTATGCCGTGTCATGCCTTCTTCCAGTTCTACGTAAATGATGGGAAACTGTCTTGTCAACTCTATCAAAGAAGTGCGGATGCATTTCTCGGCGTTCCGTTTAACATATCCTCCTACAGTCTATTGACTTGCATGATGGCACAAGTTTGTGGACTTGAAGCGGGGGAATTCATTTGGACGGGCGGAGATTGCCATTTGTATCTAAATCATCTTGATCAAGCAAAGATGCAGATTGAGCGAGAACCGCTTGAATTACCTAAACTAAGACTCAATCCTGTGATACTAGATATCGACGATTTCACTGGAGAAGACATTGAAATTATTGGATATGAGCACCACCCTCATATTTCGGCTCCAATTTCAATCTGAGGTGAGGACATGAAGATTACAATGATTGTAGCAATGGATGAAGATGGTAATATCGGCCGAGGAAATGAACTTCCTTGGAAACTTTCCTCCGATATGATTCGTTTCAAGAAGTTGACTGAAGGGGATGGCTTCAATGCTGTAATTATGGGGAGGAGAACTTGGGAATCATTACCAGATTCATTTCGCCCCCTGCCTGAACGATTGAATATTGTCATGTCAAGAGATACCGGCTGGCGAGATGAAGGGGCCGAAACCGCACTTTACCCGGGACGGGCCATAGAAATTGCATATGCTGATGGCTGTGAGGAATGCTGGATAATTGGCGGAGCACAAATCTACGAAATGTTCCTAAATGAAGTGGAAGAAATTCATCTGACGCTGACTCATACATCAAAGAGTGGTGATGTTAAATTTCCTGAATGGGACAAAACACTCTGGTCTGAACAGATAGTAGAGTCTGTCGATGCAGATGATATGAACGAGTTTTCTTCAACCTATTCAATTTGGAAGCGTCGATAAAATGACTGCTTTCGGAAAAAATATACCTAGCGTACTGCGTACAATATTTTCCATAGCAGGTGGTATTTTCTTCATTAATGTGGGAATAATGCACTTCACAGATACAAGTTGGTTTGAACCGATAGTACCCCCCTTACTAGGATCTGCTACATTCTGGGTTTTAGCAAGTGGAGTTGTTGAAATAATAGTTGGATTAGGACTAATAATTCCTAAAACAAGAGAGTTTTCAGGATTCTCTAGCGCCATACTCTTAGCGATGTTATACCCTGCTAATCTATACATGTGGGTTGGAGATATTGAACTGGGAGATGGTGCGTCGCTATCCCCTACTGGACATGTAGTCAGATTATTGCTACAAATCGGAGGAATAATTCTCAGTTTGTGGATTGCAGGATGGTCTCGTGACAAATCAATATTTGATTTAACCCATCAATTCATGCCATTCCGGAAATAAGTTAATCCTTGACCCTGACCCCCTAGGGTCATGGTTGTGATTCTAGACTTGTTGGTCGAACGACTAAATAATCTAAGTTGGATTGAATATTTCACCTTCGCAGTGAATGCATTTGTATTCTTATTCTCAAAACAAATTGCACAATTACATGGTGAAATTGATGAAGCAAAAACAAAAACAAGATTGCGGACCCTTCATTCATTCAACCTTACCGTTTTTGCAGCCTTCATTGTCTCAATAATAATGAATGACAGTTCATTTCCCGATGAACAAATTAGTCAATCATCTCTTTGCTTACTCATTTCCTATCTCATTTACAATATAGCTGATGGAATGATTCTGATTAGATATGGTGAAGACATCAATGTCATGGGGTCATCTAGACATGTCGAAACAGCCACATCTCGCACTCTAGAATTAATTGTACTTGGAATTGTTATAATTACATCAAGTATTACTCTAATCAATATCTGGGGCATTACGGGTATCTTAGAAACTACTGGCGCAGTAGGATTCCTAGCACTATTGATTTTCACAACCAAAGATTACTGGCTGAGGGATTTTCTAAGTGGAATTTTAATCATAAGTGGAAATAGTGCAAAAAGAGGGGATGTAATCTCAATTCCAGACATGGATGTCATGGGAATAGTCATGGAAATTGGGGGTCTACAAACAAGAATAAGAGATCTTGTTCAAGGTCATGATATAGAGGTCCCAAACCACTCTTTATTGACTAATCGTACTGATTTTTACAAACTAAATCACGGAGGCCCTTTCAAAGATTTTGTTGATTTTAACATTGGATACGAAACTAATACTGAGATAGTAAATAATTATCTTCGCGCCGTTTACCAATCCGCTAAACTGAATGTTGATGGATTAAGTGAGGCTAGGGAACCAAAGATTTCTTTGAAGGAAAATGCAAATAATGCAGTACGATGGAGATTGACATATTATGTTTCAAGACCATATAGAATATTGAAAATTAGAGATGCAGTTAACCTAGCTGCCTTTGACCTCCAAGAAGAACACGGAGTAGACCTAAGCACGCCTCAATTGGAGTTCTCAGTAGCAACGAATTAGTTTTCGGGCTGATATTCGGTAACTCTGATTCCTAATTTCCCTCTTCGGGCCTTTCTTTTCATTATACGATCCATCTTTTTGTGAAACTCGGTCTCCAAATCAATTTTCATTGCTAGTGAATGACCTAGAATCAGTATAAGCAAGTCGGCTAACTCCTCGGCTGCCTCTTCGTCTGGTTTGCCCTTGGTAATCGCTGCTGCGAATTCGCCTAGTTCCTCGACGGTCAAGGCCACGCGGTAGCCCATGTCGTGACCATGGTTCTCCTCAGATGCGAAAGCGTGCTTGTGGTGGAAAGCAGCAACCCGCGACATCATCGTCAACCAAGAGCCATCGGGGCTATCCTGCGCCTCTATCTCTATCCAATCGTCCACACTCACACGCCTTGCCATGGTGCTGGTGAAGCAAGGAGACCCATCAACGTAGGCCTGGAGGAGGATGAGAATATCTACTCCCTCCAGAAGGAAGAATCAGTGCTAAACCCGAAATTGCGGATAGTAATGCTGCTAAACTCAAAATAGAAAAAGTACGAAACTTTGCAGATGAATCGTTCTCTAATTCGGAACACAATTGTGCATCAATAACTCCACCAGTAAGTAAAGGATTACAATTCTCATCATGCTCCTTTTCTGCCTGATCCCATACTTGAATAGCATCTTTAATCATGGGTAGAAGAAATGCAGTAACGAAAAGTAAAGCAATTCCATGACGCCAATCTACCATTCTATCACCTTGTTAATTATATCATAATGATTTTAATAATTCAGTAATACACGCTGCAACTCGATTTCTCATACTTGCTGCCATAGAATCTACAGCATGATGATCAATTACAGCACCTCTATCACCCGGAGTTCTGCCAGCAGCCCAGTTAGAAGAACATGACAGGGCTGCATGAGGGATGCCCAACTCAGCGACTAAACGGCTTTCGGGTCCTAAAGTCATACCAACGACATCGGCCCCGAGACGTACTAAAGCGTCGATTTCAGCGGGTGATTCGAATTGTGGGCCAATGCATTGTGCTACAATTAAACCATCAACGACATTTTGCTGCTGAGTTTGGAGTGTGCTTTTACAAATTTGATTCGCTTTCTCATTGAAAATCTTAGTTCTATCCGCGTGTATAGCATCGTCGTCATGAAATGTCCACGGTCTTATGGACAAATCGAGTACATCACCAGCGATACCGATATCACCAGGAGGTAGGTCTTCACGCATTGTTCCAACTGAATTGATACTAAGAATGAGGTCGGGTGAAATGGAAATCGCAGCGTGAATATTTGCTCGGTGCTCTATTTCATGAGGGGGGGTTCGGGTTTTTCCGTCCGCATGGTGCCTATCGATGACAAGTACTTCACCACCGGTAGTATGAATCAACAAAGATGGGACATCACCCCATGGAGACTCAATCCTAATTTTTGTTGAGTCTTCCTCTTGATGGATCAAATTGTCCACCAAAGAACTCATGCCAGTACCACACAGTACGGCTACTCGGACCATGTTACTCGCCTAGGGTTAATGTTCAAGGCGTTACCGCATCAGAATTATTCATTCTTGCCAGTTATCATTCTTGAAGACGGGCCACAAGATCTGCTTTCTTACCAGATACTGGTTTTCCAGCCTCTTTCAATAAGGACTTGAGTTCAGCAACAGTCAGTGATGCATAATCTGGCGTATCACTTGAATCCAATTCTTCCTCGGTTTCCTCAGGAGTACTATCAATGACTGCTTCTTCATCGGTTTCAGATTCAACAGGGCTCTCACTAATTTCAGCCAGTTCGGCACTTGCTTCAGCGGCAGCGAGAACATCGACTTCCTCAACAGAAGCAGCAGAAGCAGCCTTCTCCTCAGCATGAATCTCATCGAGAGTAGGACCCTCATCAACAGTAACTCCACTTTGTAACAACTGACTTCGGCGAATCATCACAGTACGTACTGGACTTATGGTTGAAACCGCTTCTTTAACCTTCGATTCCATAGTTCCATCAAGCACAAATTTCTGAAGTTGAATCCATGTTGATGTAGCTCCTATCTGTAGTATAGCGTCACGTGCACGTGTGCGCATCTCGGCCTTCTGGCTTGATTTAATTCTAGAACGAGAGATTACAAGCGGCTTGAATCGGATGTAATACCCGTCCTCTGATACAACATCGACTGTATCATCTATCTTACCGCGATGACGGCGAACCTGACGACGAATGTGATCCTTGAGAACATCATGGCCCACAAATTCAGTCAGTACATCGCCACCAAGTGCTTCAGTGACGCGGAAAATAACCTTGACATGCATCTTTGAAAAATCGCCATCAAGCTCATTCTGCATTATCTCAAACTTACGTCCAATTAGTTGATCTGTTTCCTCTGCTAGAGTCTCTCCGAGTACTCGGAAAGACCATGGATTACGAGGTGCCCGTATAGTGAACCAGCGCTTTGCCTTCCACTTGTCTCTCTGCTTGCGTGCCGCTGCCCTTGCCTTTGCGCCCTTTGCCATGAGAAACACCTCGTATCGGGGGCTACCCCGTTTGCGAGCCGTGCGACCCACCTCCAGTATATGAATGAAAGCCACAGTGCGCTAACGCTTCAAAGATGCAGGGCGTTGTATTCAAGGACGGTTAGCGCTTCCAAGGTTCATGAGTCTGCATAGTGCCGTCTGGCGTGTACATTGTAGTGCTGTAGATGATCTTGGCCTTATTGAAAATGCATTGCTCTCATTATCTAACGGTCAAGGTGAAGTAATTCATGAAAAATCAAAATCATATCATGGAGCACCTCAAACATTATTGGAACTGACTATTTCTCGAAAGAAGAATGCAAAAGAGAGTTTTCTCAGTTTAGGGCGCGAAGTACTTGAAACCATTATTGAGGGCGACATTGCAACATATATCGATGAAGATAAAACACTTCACCTCCGACTGGATATTGATGAATTAGTTCAAGGCAATGTGAGAATAGCAACAGGTTCAACCAGAAAGATTGGTGTAAAGGGAAAATTCAAGATTGAAGCTTACCCTGGTCAAAACCCAGAAGAAATAGTATCGAGTCTAATCACAGATAATCTAGCATAGTATTTTCTGCTTTTTGTTGATTAGGAATCCGTTGGATTCTTATGTTGTAGTCTAATCGCAGAATCAGGGAACGATATGACTCACGTAGTTACTAGCGCATGTGTTGACCATAAGTACCAAGATTGCGTAGCGGTTTGTCCAGTGGAGGCCTTTCGAGAAACAGACACTTATTTGGTAATTGATGCCGATGAATGTATTGATTGTGCTGCTTGTGTAGCAGAATGTCCAGTTGGCGCTATTTTCGCCGATACAGATGTTCCTGAGGAAGAAGAAGCCTGGATTGATAGAAATGAAACAGAGGCTCCAGATTTTGAGATTGCTACTGGAGATTCACCAGTACTCGCTGATTGATTTGACCAATTTAAGCACTGGGCTTCAAACATAGATTGATGAAGGCGTGCCGTGAGGCTCGAATATGCCTAACCGGGTCGACTTGAAGAAGATGCGTCACGGTACGGAATTGCTGAAGCGAGGATTCGCAAAAATGCAAGAAGGCGGCGTCATCATGGATGTCGTTAATGCTGAAGAAGCACACATTGCTGAGGATTCAGGGGCGACTGCCGTAATGGCACTCGAAAGAGTTCCTGCAGATATCCGCGCAGACGGCGGAGTTGCACGAATGAGTCATCCTGATTTGATTAAGGGAATTATTGAAACAACTAGTATTCCAGTTATGGCAAAAGCAAGAATTGGTCACGACGAAGAGGCTAGAGTGCTAGAAACTCTTGGAGTAGATATGGTTGATGAATCTGAAGTTCTGACACCGGCAGATCCGTTTTTCCATATAGCAAAGAATGATTTTACTATTCCATTCGTATGTGGGTGTACAAATCTTGGAGAAGCAGTACGTAGAGTTGCAGAAGGAGCAGCCATGATGAGAACAAAAGGCGAGGCAGGAACTGGGAACGTCGTAAGCGCTGTTCAACATGCTAGACTTGTTACAAATGAAATAGAATATGCTCGCAAAGCAAATGAGTCAGAATTACAGATAATGTTGGACACAATAATGGAAGGATATCATAGAGTTGAGAAAATTTCCAAATTTAATATAGAACCCGAGCAAACTCCCTTCGGCACACTAGGTGAATTGCGAAATGAAGTGAAATCTGCACTAGATGATGTTGTAAGGTTAGGGAGACTACCGGTTGTTACATTTTCTGCAGGAGGAATTTCAACTCCTGCTGATGCAGCACTAATGATGCAGCATGGGATGGATGGAATATTCGTTGGTTCTGGAATATTCAAAAGCTCAGATCCAGCAAATACTGCAGATGCAATTGTCCTAGCCACTCATCACTTTGAAAATCCAGAGATTGTTGCTGAAGCCAGTGCGATGATTGGAGAACCAATGCCAGGGTTAGAGATAGAAACCTTGGAAGTTCGACTTGAAGAACGTGGTTGGTAAATCACATTCATTTCAGATACGGCCACGAGTAGTTCCTAGCCGACGCCTCTTCCCCTTAGATGAGACTTTTTCACTAGTCGGTGAAGGATTATCTTCAGAACCAGTACCACCAAGAGTTAGTGAACCACTCTCAAGAAACATTCCTTCCAATGATTTAGCCAGTTCCTCATTCTCAGATGGCCCCCTTAGAGCATCTCTAACAGATTCATTGTGGTCACGGATAGTTTTCTCTCGCTCCTCACGCTGAGCCTTCATAGTATCTCGAATCTCATTGACTTGGTCTAGAAGTACCTTCATCTCACTATGTACCTCATCTGCAGATTTTCGAGATTCAACAAAAGCATTGTGAAGTCTATCACCCTCCGCACGAAGAAAGTCTCTCTCTTCGAACATTGGTTTGATCTCCTCCCACACCTCATCGGCCTCTTTATGAGAATCAATCATTGCCTGATGTTCCGAATCGGCCTCGGCTTTCAAACGCGAAATAGACTCATCCATATCTCCTAGATCTATTGTAATTGTTTGATAGTCCTCCATAGAGGGTAGGAGTTCATTGCGCTTCCCTATGAGTTTTTTGAGATGTTTGAGTAACTTATTTTCATCCTCTAATTTGAGGCTACCATCCGTTTCAAGACGAGTCTCTATTTTTTCTATTTCTGCCTCGGTTTCGGATAATTCAATGACGATAGATTTGGCACCTCTCTCGTCATCTCGGCGACCTCTTTTCTTAGATATCAACTCACGAATGTGATTTTGAATTTCATCACGGCGAGCCTTGTGTAATCTTGCACGATCGCGAATTTCCTTCTGCTTCTCCTTTAGTAAATCAATTGCTTCGCGCAGAACTTTTCCCTGTTCCTGAACTGCATTACGGGAATCAGCTGCTCGGCGAGCATTCTCATTATGTCCATTTCTAGACTCACGCATACGCTTGAGTTTTGTCTCCATAGCATGGAGACGTGTCCTGAGGTCATCATCAGGACTAGTAGGCTCTTCAGACACAGTTGGCCGAAGTATGACCCCTTATTCAATGGACCTGTTTTAATTTCACAGGCCTAGAACCGAGCCAATGAATGGAAGAATCGGGGAAAGTATTGCGATGAATGCTCCGACAAGGAATAATGCACTGGTAGATAGACGTAATCGCGTCAATAAATCAGAACGGATTTGAACAGTTAGCACACGACCGGAAACAAGATTACCTTCGGTATCTTCAAGCCGAATTGTCACAGTTGCTTCACCATTTGCAGCAGGGAGCAAACTTTGCCAAATCATCCTTGTAGAACCCAATATATGAGGTAGCGATTCAGTAAGTTTTGGCTTCAAAAATGACTCATTAGTGAGGGGCACATGCGGATTTACCTTGAGGCGATATTCACATTCATTAGGTCGGAAATCAGGAGTTTGGATTCTTAATATCAAATCTATGGGTTCTTCTGTCTGGTTAAGAACAAAAGCGAATAAATTAGCAGGGCCAACTACAAGATTTTCCATATCGACATCAAACCACACATCTCCACTCCTACCTGATTCATACCTCATATGAAGTCTGTCATGAAGTCGGAAGAAGGGGGCACAATCAATTCTTGCACGTGCAAGAAGCCTGTCCCAAGTTTCCTCTCCTAATTCTGGATGAGTAAAGAGTCGATTAAGAGAATATGAATCGATCATAGGTTCTAATGCTTCCATGAATTCATCTTCGTCAATCAACGAACGACGACGAAGGTGGAGGAGATGAAGTAGTATTTCTTGCATCTGAGTTATTGAGTAATCAGACTTCACTTGACCTTCGACACCTCTCAAATATTCTGAAATTTTAACAGCCAATAATGGATCGACGTGGGCTTTGATAACGTCGGAGAACGGTCTTCGAAGTAGAGCTGGGTGCATTGGTGGAGAGAATGCATCCAACATACCCCACGATTCTGTCGCATTGAAACGTGGTTGATTAGATGCAAGGTAAACTCCTTGTCCTGCAAGTAAGGATCCTGTTGAGAATGCAACTAAATTAGGAGACAACGCTCCATCTTTATTCAGCCACAAGGCGACTGCGAGAAAGAATGTCGCCATGAATAAAAGAGAGAGTGTTGCTGTGACTTGGCGGTGTGAGCCATTGATTATGGCACGCATCTCAGCATACCCATGAGAACTTTTGAATGTCAGACCGGCTCTTGTTAATGACTGGGCTTCCAATTGAAATATCCTTCTAGTAATGGTTAACAAACGGAATAAAATTAGTAGAAGAGTTAGATCGGCGACCAAAATAAATAGAGAAAATAAATGAATTCCAGTAGCCATCCCTACAGGGGCAAATTCCTGAACGTGATCCACCCACCAACCAGGAGTAGTATTCCTGTAAGATTGGGCTAAACCAAAATCAATAATTACAATCATTGGCATAAAAAGAACTAATCTGGTACCACCTGAAATGAGGAGTCGGTCAATTCTTAAGAGAAAATTTTCCTGATCTCGGAGGCGGTTTGCCCGACTTACTATAGGGATATCTGAATTAATATCAGAGGATTCCATCATTTCATTATCAATAGGTATATCCTGAATGTTTTCGCGAGACCCCTCAATCTCTGAAATTTCATTTGCTAATTCGTTTAATGTTTGAGAAATATCATTATTTAATTCGGAAGTCATTACATCACCTCCGTTCGAACTAACACTCTCTTCTGCAAAGACTGTGAAATTTCAATCATAGAACCATTAAGCAGCACTCCGTTTTCAGTTCGATCAATTCTAGTGCCGGTTTTCAGACCAATTTTTGCTAAAGTAATTGTATCAGGGCCGTTTGCTGCGATTATTTCAATAAAACCACCTTTGCCTTCAGGAATATTAGCCACTGGTAGTAAGACATTGTTTTCGAAGGCCAATACCTCTCTTTCAACCACAGGAATTCTTTGACCGGTAGATGTACTTACAGGGTAACCAAGCAGTCTATCTATTGAGGCTTCAAGCTCATCGCTTATTGAGTGTTCAATATCACATGCTGCATCTAAGACGTCCCCGGTAAAACCTATGATATCGGACAGTAATATCTCAAGTAGATATTGCCTTCTCTTTATTCTGGCCCCAATAGCAAAACCTTCCGAAGTAAGACGAGAACCACGGTATGGGATGTAGGTCACTAATTCTCTACTAGCTAATCTCTGAATCATCTCCGTAGTAGAGGCAGGGCTAACACTCATAGAATCAGCCAACACTGTTGTTTTGACTATTTCATCAGGCTGTTCGCGATGAAGTTCCCACATTCGTTTGAGGTACATCTCCTCAAATTCACTTAGTTCATTCATTGGAACCCTCCTCGGCAATAAACTCACTTCTACAAGCAGGACAGCGCGCTTTGACTGGACGCTTGTCCAATGGTACTCGCAAAGTTTGTTCACAACTTGGGCATGAGAGAAGATCATCTAGAGAACGTGAAATTAATTCATTTACTGACTCTTTTGGTGGCTCAGTATGTTGATTAGAGGGCTGAGCAGAAGAGTGAATTGGTGTATTTCCAGTTGATTCATCTGAGTTACCCTCCACAGTGAATCTAGAAGTACAAGCTGGACATTTAACTGCTCCAGAGTGAGATGTGGGGATACTCAGCCTTTGAGAACATTCAGGGCACATGATTTCTTTTTTTGTGGCAATAGCGGCCTTTTTCTTAACTCCACGTGCTTCCCTAATTTTGTTAAATCTCGATTGACCTGTATTTTCAACATCCTCGGATAATGTTCTATAAACTACAAGAATAAACAAAACAAGTACTAATCCAAAAACCGAACCATAGATGGCTGCTTTGATATCAAATGGTGCTTCAAAACCGTCATCATTCTGAGAAAATGAAGTTATTTCAACTAATGAAATTTCAGTGATTGAACCAGTAATCCACATTAATTCAACATCGATACGACTAGAGTCCGGCCAGGATTTTATTTCCAACTGACCCGAAACACTATCTCCGGAATTTACAACTGGCGTTGGCATGGAGTCAAATATCATTCCATCTGATGTTCTAACAACTCTAATTTCACCAGACAGCGTAGGGGTATTACCTAAATTCGTTAGAGTATAAGGGAGAATTACGCTTTCACCAATAATAGGATTCTCAGGTTGGGGTGATTCAAATTGTATTGATAGTTCAAGATTAGGTGGCGTTAATTGATGAGTTATTTCAAGTTCAGATACAGGAGTCCAATCAAGAGCATTGATTTGAACAATCATTGCATCAGCTGAAGGTTCTCCAAGAGAAAGGGAAATACTGCGTCGACCTGGATTCAAATTTAACTGAAATGTTTGAACTGACGATTCAATCGTTTGATCAAGGAAGAAAACTTCAATCTCTACATCTCTAGAACGTCCCTCCGACAAATAAAGAGAAATGTCTACATTAAGTCCATTTGCTAGATCCCATTGAGTTGAGTCAAAAACTAGTTCCATTGATTGAGGAGGAAGAACCTCAACACTGAATGAGCCGTTTAATTCCCTAGCGACACCTCCATTGGAACAATTAACACTCCATTCAATCGGAGATGTGCCGACCACATCAGGGCTAATTAATGCTGAAACTTCTCGGCTTGAACCGGGATTTATTTCCACATGATTGCCGCTGCTAATTATTCCACTCTCTGTTTTCAATTCGAGATTCATAATTTGGGGCGAAGTCCCCTGATTATGGACCAAAATTGAAGCAGTTAAATCATCCCCAAGGTGGATAGGTTCACCAATCAATGCGACTTCAGCAGCACCGGCTGCTGTTAGATTCAGAGGATTTGGTTCAATTGGTAGAAACAATGATTCACTTACGCCTGATGAATCAATAATCAATACTAATTCAATTAAGCCTTCAGGCAAAGGGCCAAAGGTGATATTGACTTCTATCTGATTTTCTGCACCGTCAAGAAATCCTGTCAGATTTGGAGATGTTAGACCATCTATGTTCATGAAAAATATCCATTCATCATGACCCGCTGCAGTGTCTGAATTTGAAACTTCAATGATGAGATTGATGTAATCTCCTACAAATGCGCTAGAATTTTCAGAAGGCAGATTGGAATCGCCATCGATGAAAGTCACGGACCAATCATTAGGGTCCTCAATAACAAAACGCTCTTCGGCGGAAGAAATAATTGCAAGATTAACTAAAATGAAGACTGAAACCAAGATGGCTAATCTTGATTTGTATTCCGAGTCGCCTCGCATGCGACTTATCTCCGCGATATACAACGTATCAAGGAAACCCTAATTCAAGGTCACGTAGTGACCTTTATTGCGGGTTCTCATTTGGGCCGGATACCTATGGACTCTCAGGCACTTCAGAAGGTATCTCCCGAGGAGTTGGCGGAGGCTTTACTTAATAGAAGAAAGCTTCTGAAAGATCAGTTGCCTAATGTCATTAGAACCCTTGAAGCAGAGGAGCAAACGCAGGCACCAAAAGTAGCGCGTGCAGTAGAAAAACACCGACTTGCAAATCAATCAGTTTCCAAGCTGAAATCCACTCGGGATATAGCACAAAAAGAAGCAAGAGAACTGTTACCGATGGTAAGAAAACATAGAGAATTACTTGTTGATTCAGGAGGAATGGTTAACCTAGATCCAGATTGGAAAAAGGAAAAACTATTCGAAGAACTTGAAGATATTGAAGGGGAAATTGAAACCTCAGCACTAGATCATAAAGCCGAAAAAAAATTACTTGATCGGCGCAAAAAATTGATAGAAAAAAACGAGAAATGGCTAAAATTGCGCCGTCAAACAAATCCTGAAATGGCTGAATACATCGACTCAAGACGTAGTATGTCTACTCACTTCAAGACTGCTGACAAGTCACACAGAGAGATGTTGAAAGCAGTCGAGAAGGCCCAACCATTACACGACAAGAAAGTCGCACTTCAAGGTGAATTACGAGAAGTAAGAAGGCAAATGGATCGGGCCAAGGAATTGTTAACTCAATCCGACCAAGCTATCAGTCATTGGGAAAGGCGGTTAAAAGAAGGATTTGGAGAATTAGGACAAGGATTTCCTGACCTCTTAGCATCTCGAAAAAGAGTCGAAGAAGGTGGAGCCTCCTCTTTTGCAAGGAGTAACCAGCCAAAGAAAAACAAAAGAAGGACTTCTAGATTACCAAATAAAAAGGGAGGTGAAGAAGAATGAGCGAGGGATTATTCACCGACTTGGAAGAAATGCCTCATGAAGAAATTGTTGAACGGTCAGCAGAATTTGATAGACTTCTTCGAAGTTTAGATGAAGAGTTTAATTCACTAAGAGATGAAAGAAGGAATCAAGTTGAGTTAGTGAAATCTCTGAGGAATGCCGTTGGTAGTATAGAGGAAGCAGATTCAGAAAGAAGAGGACTACTAAAGGAATTTCATGTCATCAAGAAGAAAGCCGATTCAGAACGAGCGAAAAGGGATGAAGTGAATCGCTCAATACCACCTCCTGCTAGTGTATTAGAGGAGTGGCTCGGTGAAACATACACTAAACTAACGACTATCGATAATGATCTTACAACAGTTCCTACATTACCAAGAGAACTCGATTCATTTCGCAGATTTTTCGAACTCCAAGTCGCAGTTGTAAAGAAGCGGGAAGCTGAAGATTCACATGCAAGATATGTAGAACAAGTTGAAAAGATGAGAAATATTACTACTAAACTTGATGCAACAAGAAAAAATAAGAAAGAAAATATCGAGTCCGTAAGTGAAGATTCAGAGATTTCATCGGATAAAGTCACAAAAAATGAGATTAGAAAGATGAGTAGGAGAATTTCGGGAATAGATAAACGCCTTGATGCAATTAAAGAAGAAAGGAAAGATACTCGTAAAAACTCCAGTAGATTTCGCTCATATCTGAAAATAACAAGTTCGCGAGGAAAACCAATTCGAATATCGGATGTTAAGCAACGCGCAAGCGAAGGAGGGGCACTCAATGCAACTGAATTAAGTGCGTTACTTGATTCAGGAGGATTGTCAGGCATTACAGACTCCGCTTCGGAAAGTAAACAAGATCAGAAATCCTCACGAGCGAAACCAATTAAGAAGCAAAAGAGAAGATTAGGAGTCACAAGAGGCGGACCTAGGAGAGGAAATGCCGCTTCAAAGAGAGAATGAAAAAAAACATGGATTGCTATGTGCTTATATGGAAATCAATGACCGAATGAAAAAAAAGGAGGGGTGTGATGATGCAGAGTATAGAAGTCAAAGACATTCTCAAACCCCGGTGTTCAACTATTGAAGAACAGATTTCATACAATAGAGAAGAACGTGACTTGTGGAATTCAAAGGTTCGCTCTCTCCTCGATGAAAGGAATGAATTGAATCGACAAGTTAAGGAATTAATTACCGAGGTTCAAAATCAAAAAGCACTGAGAGATGATGAAAATCAAAATGTTCGTGAATTAAAAGAAATGAGGGCAGAATATTCTGATTCGCTAAAAATAATTCGTACCGAATTTAGAGAGAGAATCGCCCTTCAAGAAGAGGAATCAAAGAATGAGAAGGTCATACGCACCCGCTCTCCAAAACAAATTATCGCCGAGAGAGATAAATTTGAACGACTGTATGAACAGGGGAGATTTCTTGGAAAGAAAGAAAAAGAGTATTTGAGTAAAATGAAGAAGTTATCCGCAGAGCTGAAAACTGCTAAAGAAAATAACAAGGGTGACGAGATTAGGGACTTGAAAAGTAAACTGCGAGATGCGGAAAAAAAACAAGAAAGCGCTCATAAAAACGTAAAAAAAGCAGTTGAAAAGGCCCAAGAATCTCATGATCTCATGGCTGAACTCTCTGATGAAGTAGAACGACTCCGAGATAAAGCAAATGCTGCTCAAGGCGGTGTGACAAGAGCAAAAAGAGAAGCAGATTCACTACATAGCCGCTACATTGTAGCACTGCGTTGCATCCATTCTATGCAAGATCTACTGAAAATACTCGATGCACGTGATGCAGGTAGATCAGTAGATGAAGAACAAGTAGAGGTTACTGACTTAATGACTAGACTTATGTCTGGAGATACACTTTCTACTGATGAAATTATGGCTCTTCAGAGAAATTAAACTCATAGATTCTACCATTTCTAGAATGTAGAATTTCGTTCACTCCATCCTTTTTCAATAACCAACCTGGAACGGCTGCAGGAATTCGCTCTAAGTCAGCACTTTGCGAATCAAATCCCCATTTTTCTAACATAGTACTTCGCACAACTCCAGTTCCAGAATCCTCCTTCTGCCTTCTAGTTTCAAGAATGCCAGTCAGCATTGTTCGTAGGTCAGTATCATTCAACCACATTTG
>Ga0066862_10000416_pt1 | contig 17010 bp, 18 predicted proteins | sample ETN02SmetaG_FD_66431 | JGI IMG/M metagenome (GOLD analysis project Ga0066862, IMG submission 66431) | Marine microbial and viral communities from oxygen minimum zone, Eastern Pacific Ocean - ETNP2014F10-02SV255 | ecosystem: Environmental > Aquatic > Marine > Oceanic ... | reverse complement strand
GGATCTAGCCACCATCTATCTAGTTGCAACATTGGTGCGATAATGCATCGTTGAAGTTCAGATTCTGCACCAGAAGTTGCAATTTCTCCTCCACTAAATTCTCTGAATGCTTGTAATGATTCAAGGTGGAATGAACCAATTTCAATTCTATTATCCATTTCACGACTGTGAATCTCTTGATACATGATTTCAGCTGCGATTTTTCCTTCTTCTCCTTCGTTCTTGATTTCAAAACTTAATCGAAGAGGCGAATCGATAAATCGTTCTAGAACTTCTTCAATGGTTGCAGGAGGTAAATGCGTTCCATTCCACGGATTCTCTCCGTTGGAATTTGAGAACTTCGCCGATGCATCAAGAGCAAGGGATTCATTCAAGGTCATCTCTCGCACGACCCCAGTTCCATTGGTGGTTCGATCTACAGTGTCATCGTGCATGGTGATTAAGTGATTATCCGAGGTCAACTGAAAATCCATCTCAAGTACATCAACGCCAATCAACGCTGCACCTTCAAACGAGATCATCGTATTCTCTGGGAACATTTCACTAGCTCCTCGATGAGCGATAATTAACGGCCGTTCATCACCCACCATCCATTCCTTTCCTAGATCCGAATCTAATCGGGGGCCACTAGACATGACTACGATAAGCACCAATAATCCGATTCCTAATTTTTTACGTAGTGAACTCCCATTAGATCCTGAATCAATTTGCATTCAAAGTCCTCTATTGTTTTTTGTCGAAATCCATCTTGATTTGTGGAGCTGGTATCCCTTGTAATATTCTATTTAGAAGAGGTTCCAGATCTCCTTTCCCCGAAAGAGAATACCATTCTTCCATAGGATAAATTACACAGGAAATACCATTTTCACAGAAATCCAAACAACCTGATTTCTGTACTCGTATCCCTGAAGTTCCTGATTCGCGAACTCTTTTTTTAAGTTCAGATAATAGTTCTAAACTATTTTGAGAGCAGCAATTTGGACGTGCAGCCTCATCTGTTCTCGAATGCCCACAAACGAATACATGCATGTCGAATCCAGGCTCAGTTCTTCCTTTAGAATCCGTTCCCATTTGGCTGCCTCTGAATTGTCTACTCATCCCCACTGGTGACTTTCATGACTGTTCGATGCTAGTTTCTCAACTTGTTCTTGAATTTCGCTTCGACGTCTGGCTTCTGATCGTTCGAAAGTCATTAGTTCCTCATCATCAATGTATGTCGGACGAGTATGGGCAATGAGTCGGACTTCAACTATCACTTCTCTAGCAATGGCACGAAATCTTCCGTCGTCATCTAGAATTTCAATAGAGGATTTGTGTGATGATAATAATCGACCACGTACCCAAGGGTCAATTTCTCCTGCGAGAGATCTAGCATCGAGTAATAGTTCTACAAGGTCATCACGGCGTAAACCGGACTTTCGATCTGCAATTGGCCCGTAGAGTTTGTCTTCGAATGGAGAGGTGTCTTCGATTCCCATCGCCTTCAATTCTCGTTCTGCCCATTCAGGGATGTCTCTCGCCATGAACGCGGAGTTTCGGAGTCCGCTATGAACCGTCGCATCGGATATTATTGCTCTTCAGGAGGATTGGGCTTCAAGAATGCCGGCCATCCCACAGGACATGAGGGGGAGCCATGGCCGCATTCAATTGGCGTCGTATTCCGACAGTCTTGCAACCTGATGAATTGATGGACAAAGCTTTCTCTGCTGCTACAAAGAAGGCCAACCTTGTAGATGATCCTGACAAGTACCATAGGGTAAGAAAACAGATGCTTGCCATGATTCAGTCATCTTGTGATATTCTTGAGACCACTTTAAGAAAGTGGATTTCAAGGTGGCCAAGTCTTGACCGTTTAAGTCCATTTGATGCTGCATTGGTTGATGCAGCTGTCGGTCAAGATGAGTTCAGGCAGAATCTTGGAGGGGTTCAGTGGGCTGCTGACCGAATTAACCAATTAAATCGAGAAGGTCAGATTAGGATGGCCAAACATCGAAGCATAGAGGAGTTTCATGAAAGAAGAAGACATGTCTATGGGAGATGTGCCTCAATATTAGGCCAAATTGGTCCTCAACTTGCTTGGTTAAATGATGCCCGGAATATATTGAGAGAATTCCCTAATATTGATACAATGGACCCATGCATAGTAGTTGCAGGTTCTCCAAATGTTGGGAAATCTGCATTAATCGCATCACTTTCAACTGGTGTTCCTGAAGTAAATTCCTACCCCTTTACTACGAAAACCCTGCATGTGGGCCATTTTGAACATAGGAGGAGAAGTTACCAGATGGTGGATACCCCTGGTCTTCTAGATCGACCAATGGTTGAGAGGAATGAGATTGAGATGCAAGCAATAGCCGCTCTAGAGAATCTTGGTTCAGTTGCAATTTTCCTACTTGACCCATCAGAAGATGGAGGTACAAAATTGGAATCACAGCAAAATCTACTCATTGAGGTTAGGAAATTATTGGGGGACACTCCTGTAATAGTAGTGGATGGAAAGATGGATCTCTTGGGATTATCTGAGACTGATGCAGTCAATCCAGAAACAGGTAATCTAGTGATTAGTGCAACTGAGGGTTGGGGTCTTGAATCTCTTAAGACGTATTTGATAGATATTATTGGAGCCGATGAAATTGATGATCCGTTATCCCTTCCAGAGGGGTGGCACAGGAAATATACACCTGAATAATCAAGGATCTATATGTCCAGTATGTCCACAAATTGTGCAATATATGTCGAAACCACCGTAACTAGGCCGAAGTGCAGAGACATCGATTTTCCGTCCACATCCTTCGCATCTTACTTCGTCCATGAAAGTCTCACACCCATTTAGTTCTTCAACGCGTTGGAGTCAGTTTCGACTCATTCACCTTTCTCCCTTTTGAACAGATTGCTCACAATCGGGAAATTCATGTCCAATGCACTTGCCCCTAATCCAACAATGGCAAGAAGTAGCAATATTTCTACCCATACTGTTAGAGAAATTGTGAGTCCTACCATTACATTTTGACTAGACAAATCTAGACTTCCATCTTTCCCTCCAGTTACGAATCTAGTATCTCCAGGAGATAGAGAATGTTGGAAATTATCTTCTGAATTTGGCCCACCTGCAAGATATTCAAAATCAGAACTTTCACAATCCGTTAATCCATTATCATCCGGAGGACAATCTTCTGCCCATTTTGCATCTACAAGACCAACCCAGGCGACATCTCCTCTTTCCCATTTCACATCAGCATCCAAGTCTAGGAATATCATTCCCCATGGGATGCTTAGGTTATCTTCTGCCATTCCAACTGGACACGTTTCAAAACCAGGAATTCCACATGGGATGAGAGGGACTTTTTGTTCTTGGTCCGGAGTTGGTATTCCGATTAGACTCCCAAGTAGTATAATGGCGCAAAGACCTGCGGTAAAAATTGGAAGAAGAGAAAGAATTCTCATTACTATTGATGTCATGCTCCTCCTCCTTGCGTTACGTTCAGAACAACTAGCAATATTGCAATAGCGGGAAAAATGTACATCAGAATCGATAGTTGCTTCCTTGATCTCTCGTTTCGTTGATGTTTGGAATTGCAGTCTTCATTACTACAGACTGGAGGGTCAGCATCAACTTTGATTACTGCTCGACAAACGACACAATGTCGATGCGGAGGAACAGATTTCAAATCAGATTTAGGTTGCTTGCGAACTCTGTCTACATTTGACCGAATTCGGTCAGCCATCTTGGAGCCCTTTGCCATGTTCATCCCTCAATGTTCGTACCTTCAAACGATTCGCCTATCAATGCGGCTCTAAGGCGTTCCATATCTCTACCATCTACAACAGCTAGATTCAATCCCGCATTTCTAGCATCATCTGCTCCAATGGGGTCAATAACTCCTGAACTACCTGCATTTCTGTGTTCTGCTGGCCCAACTACTTCTAACAATTCTTCATGCGTCATACAATCAAATTTTATTGCGTCAGGATTGGATTTTGGATCTGAAGAAAAGACGTGCCCGACATTTGTTGCAATGATGCACCTTTCTGCTTCAAGGCGTTTTGCTAGTCGAATTGCAACAGTATCCGTGGTATGCCCTGGAACGGTCCCCCCCATGACTACTATGGAATGATTTTTAGCCGATTCTACAGCCTCTTCGATGTTTTTTGGAATATTTGTTGAAACATTATTTCCAGCAAATCTCAAGGCTTCTGCTACAATTGTTGCATTCAGACGAGTGGCCGCAATCCCAATTCGATCTAGAGCATCAACGTCGACACCGATTATTGGTTTTGCTAACTCAATACCTTCTCTTGCAGGAGCCCCCCCCCCGACCACTAAAGCAAGTCTAAATCCTGATGAAACAACTTCCTCAACCACTATACAAAGTGCTTCAAGCCAAGCATGCCGATTTTCTACTTCCGGGCGGAGAAGACTCCCTCCGAGAGTGGCAACTCGAGTCCTCATGCCCCCTAATTCTAGGTCAAGCCTTTGAATTCGTTGGCTCTCAAGCCCTTGTTTTCAATGAACGGGTTCAAATGCGGGTTTCGGGCCCACTAGTATAGAGGCGAGCAGGTTGTCTGATGAACTTGAGATGCAACAGCGCCGCTTACGTTTGAAGAACGCTCTTGCTGATTTGCAAGGTATGAGGGGCATGGGCACTGAACTGGTCACTGTCGTCATCCCTCATGATAAACAAATTTCAGATGTTAGAGGACAACTTAGCCAGGAATTAGGTCAGGCACAGAATATCAAGTCAAAATCTACTCGCAAACATGTTACGGACGCAATCGAATCTGCGGTTGCTACTTTGAATCGCTATCCTGATCCTGGGGAGAATGGTATGGCACTTTTTGTAGGGCACGTAATTGTAGGTAACAATAAGACACGTTTGATGAATATCGTTGTAGATGATCCACCGGAACAAATTCTTTCATTTCGTTATCGCTGTGACTCAACATTTGAAATTTCTCAGCTTGCAGAGATGCTGATTGATAGAACTTCATATGGCTTATTTGTAATCGATAGAGGTGAATGCGCGTATGGAATAGCGAGTGGAAGAAGAATCCACTGTCAGGAAGAGATGCAATCCAACATTATGGGCAAACATAGGCAGGGCGGGCAGTCTGCCCAGAGGTTCGAGAGATTGATTGAAGAAGCAGCACATAAGTTCTTCAAAAAGTCAACTGAATTAGCTTGCGACTATTGGTTACAACATCTAGAAAATATCCAAGGAATCATTATTGGAGGACCAGGTGCAACCAAAGATTATGTTGTAAAGCATGGTTATTTTCATCATGAAATTGCTAAGAAAATTAGAGAACCATATTTCGATGTGGGATATTCAAACGAGAGTGGTTTGAGAGAATTGGTTCAGAGGGCCGGTTCTCTAATGGATCGGATAGCACTTGATGGTGAAAGGGAAATTGTAGATCGATTTTTAATGGAGTTAAATGGGAATGCTCCAAAAGCAACTTATGGTGAGATATTGATTCGTCAAGCATTGGATGCTGGTGCAGTAGACACACTATTGCTTAGTGAAGGGATTCATAAAATGAGACATACCTACAGTTGCGCGCTTTGCAAGCATGAGTGGCAGAAGACTGAGATGCCTGATGCTTTGCCAGGTGATTGCCCCTCATGTGATGGACCTAGTGCTCGAGTCTCTAAGGTTAAGGATGCAACAATATCACTTATCGATGAATTTACACTTCTAGCTGCTCATACTTCTGCAAAAGTCACTTTAGTCTCAGGAGATAGTGAAGAGGGCCAGACTCTGTTATCTGCCTTTGGAGGTCTTGGAGCAATATTGAGGTACTCGTGGAGTTGATGTAATGAAGATTCTACTTCAAGCAGTTGAGCCGGCTATTTCAGAGGCAATGAATGCAATGGGCATTCATTCTGATGAATGGAGCAATCTCCTTGGTCCTGCAACTGTAGCCGAACATGGAGATCTTGCCGTTGCTTGTCATTCACTTTCTAGAATCTTAAAGAAGTCGCCCTTAGAAATAGGAAATGAATTGTGCAGTATTTTGGATCCCTTACTTCAGGGAACCACTGAAGTTAGTTCAGTCAACGGTTTTGTGAATCTCAAAGCAACAGATTCCTGGATTGAGGAACATTGTGCAATCGTTTGCAGTGATTCAAGATTAGGAGTGACATTGTGCACTGAACCACGGAGATTCGCAATCGATTATTCTTCTCCAAATGTAGCAAAAGAGATGCATGTGGGGCATCTTCGTTCCACAGTAATTGGTGACTCCATTACTCGAATCTTGGAACATCTTGGTCATGAAGTAATTCGAGAGAATCACATTGGTGATTGGGGTACACCTTTTGGGATGTTAATCGAACATCTTCTAGATTTAGGAGAAGGTGATGCTGGAAATGAACTCAGCGTTGGAGATTTAGATGGCTTTTACAAAACCGCAAGAGCAAAATTTGACGATAATCCTACATTCGCTGATAGGTCGAGGGCTCGTGTAGTATCATTGCAAGGTGGAGACTCAGAGACTCTACGATTGTGGCAGGTCTTAGTTGATGAATCTACTCGCTACTTCAATGAGGTCTACCAGTTGTTGGATGTTCTGTTAATTAATGATGATTTAATGGGTGAATCGGCATATCATGACTTACTTCCCAATGTAGTTACTCGCCTAGAAGAGAAAGGCTTGCTAAAAAATAGTGAAGGAGCAGATGTCGTCTTCCCGGGTGGCCATTTGAATCGTGATGGAGAACCATTACCCCTAATTGTTCGAAAGGGCGATGGTGGTTACAATTATGCAACCACTGATCTCGCATGCATCATTGATAGAGTGGAGCGATTGGGAGTTGACGATTTACTCTACGTAGTAGGGTCTCCTCAGTCACGGCATTTTGAGATGGTTTTTGCAGTTGCGCGTCAGGCCGATCTCCTTAATGATTCCAATCGGGCGATACATGTGAATTTTGGATCAGTGCTTGATAGTGATGGAAAGGTCCTAAAATCTCGTTCTGGTTCTGCAGTAAAACTAGTTGATTTACTGAATGAAGCGGTTTCAAGAGCATTTGATGTCGTTGGAGAAAAGAGCCCTAACCTAGTAGGCGAAGAAAGAGAAGAAGTTGCAAATGCAATTGGAATAGGTGCCGTAAAGTATGCAGATCTTAGTACAGATCGAACTCGAGATTACATGTTTGATTGGAATAGAATGCTTTCATTTGAGGGAGATACTGCGCCTTATTTACAGTATGCTCATGCTAGGATAAGGAGTATTTTTGAGAAAGTAGAGGATGTGTCTTGGGAGTCAAGCAATCTAATTGTTGAAACAGATTCTGAAAGACGTCTTGCAAGGTCAATAATTAGCTTTGGAGATGCGGTTGAATCTGCTTCTAGTGATTTGATGCCTAATCGGATATGTATTCACCTTCACGAAATTGCTGCGGCTTTTGGTTCGTTCTACGTGCATTGCCCCGTCTTGGTTTCAGATAATAATGAAATTAGGAATAGTAGATTGAGACTTTGTGATGCTACTTCTCGAATACTATCTACTGGACTTGGTTTATTGGGAATTCATGCCCCTAATCGCATGTAACTAGAATTCTGTTTCATCAATCACACTTGATTTGATTGGGGATTCTGCTTCGGATTCAGCTCTCATCCTAGTTAGGACAATTCTTGCTTCTTCAAAATCTTCACAGGCCTCAGTTCGTTGTGCAGAAGGCCATCCACAATCGATCCGTTTTTTGTCGATACTATTCGGTTCAATCCATGCTCTACAGAGTCGGTGGTGGCACGAAGCTCGAACTTCATCCCCCTCAATCCAAAATGTTGTTCTTGTGCAAATTGGACATGCATCTCTTTGGTAGGTAGTTGCAATTTTCTTTGCATCAGGCCCTATTTGTCCTATGGTCCAGGTTTCAATACGAATCTCGACAATATCCGTGTCCTCAGCATTGCCCATAAATCCTCTAACAATTTCATCAGTTGTTTCCTTTGTAGGCATGATGCCTAAGGTCTCTTCTTCTTCATCCCTAGAGATACTTATCGCAGAGAAAATGAGGTCGCCTATATCTGCCATTGATACTGTCAGGAACTCTTATCCAATCAATCCAGCGCTCTAAATCGACGAATCCACCTCTTTTCATTAGGGGTATTCTTCATGGGCTTTATTTTTCACGAGTAAAACATGGTAGGTATAGGAGATATTGCCCCCGATTTCACATTGAAAGCCCATGATAAGACTGACGTCACTCTATCCTCATTTGCGGGCAGTAGGGTGATTCTGTCCTTTTACCCCGCAGCCTTTACTGGTGTCTGCAAGAATCAAATTTGTACGATCAATAATCAATACAATGAATTGGAATTGAGCAATGTTAATGTTTTGGGGATTTCAGTTGATTCACCTTTTGCAAATAATGCATTTAGAGAAGCAAATGGAATAGGTTATCCATTACTTTCTGATGTTCATAGAGAAGTCATTTCTGCATATGGAATAAAATTTGAAAATTTTGCTATAGATGGCTATACTGTAGCCCAAAGGTCCGTATTTTTAATTGAAGAAGATGGAACAATTGGATATGCTTGGTATGCAGATAATCCTGGAATAGAACCTGATTATTCTGCTTTATTTTCCTTCATCAGTCACGAAAACTGATTCCCATGCATTCAAATGGTACACTGTTAACGCATATTCGACCACTTGCACCTTGGTGCCAGTGATGTCCGCTTGCAGGACCCGTTTTGGTGTGTTGCAACCGGCGTCCTGAAAGGGTCCGTAGGGGTGATTCCCTGATTTATGGAAAAAGACACACACAGGCAATGCTAGAGAGATTGATGATTTTCTGGGGGTTCCCAGAATGAATCTGATTTTGGATGGTGCGAACATCGCTCGACAGGGCGTCGATTCGTCGGGAAATGGAACTCAAATAAGGGCGGCAATAGATCGTTTACTATCTGATGGATATACGTTGTATCCCGTATTAGCTCAGTTTAGGATGTCGGGGAAGCGCGCGTTTCCGAATATGGAATGGGTAGATGCATACAAGGTTCACGACAGAGTGAATTTCGTTCAGGCCCCTTCAGGTACTGATGATGATTCATTTATCCTTGATTTAGCAATTCAACTTAAGGGAGTAGTTGTTAGTAATGATCTGTATAGAGATCATAAGGAAAGGCTCGGAAAACATGCAAATAGATACTGTGGGGGGTCTAAAGCAACTCATCGTATGATGTTTTCAATTGCAGGAGATTTGTTTATTCCTGATCCTAATTTTAAGATGCCGGCTGAAGAGAAAGTAGATGTCACCGAGCATGCCATTCAAGTGCCTGAGAATGATTCGGTTGAAGTGAAAAATTCTAAAAATAAATCAACAAACAATAAGCGTGAGAAGAAATCTTCTAATCAAAAGGAAAAGAAGATTCACAAAATTACTAAAGGAACAGTCAAATCTGCAATTATTCAACATGCTGATCTACCGATGCCGGTTTCAAAGTTGGGGACTTATATCCCGAATTTGATTACTAAATCAACTGGCAGAAAAGTCTCAAAGAGAGAATTAAGGGACGAGGCAGGTTTTGGAAATTCTTCTTGGGTCAATATTTTCGCAAGAATGGGTCCTGAAATCCAGATTGATAGGGCTCAGGATCCTCCAATGGTTCGACATGGAAATAAGGCTGAAAAATCTAAACATCATCAATCAGCAAATAATCGCAAATCCTCTAAATCAAATGATTTTGATTATTCGGGGTCTCTTGAATTATCTTTCAAGGAGATTATTGCTGAAGGCCGTCATAGTCTTGTATCTGAGAAATCATTTCTTTCCTCACTACTGCCGTTTCTTAAGGTAGATGAGGTACTAATCATTCCATGGTCTGTACTTTGTGAGAAACATCTGAAACGAACGAAGCAACGCCTGTCCAAGATTCCTTCTGACGAATTATCTGATTTATTGAATCAAGTAAGATGGCCATTAGAAGGAAAGAGGAAAAGAATTGTTCGTCATTCAATAAAAGAGAATGAATTGCATCTCTGGGGAAGATAATCAATCTATTCTTGAATGAAGCCAAATGAGATGGAACCCATAACGAGTCTTTACAGGGTCACTAACTGTTCCGATATCCATCTTTTTTACTGCAATTTCGAAACCTGCTGCCATTTGCCCTCCACCAAATGTCCCTAAATCTCCTCCCCTTCTTGCAGAAGGGCATGTCGAGTGTTTCCGTGCTCTTTTTTCAAATTCCCTAAGTGGTTTCTTTGCATTTACAATATGATTCCTAATTGTAGTGGCTTCTCCTTTGGAACGAACTAGGATGTGGCTTGCTTCTGCACTTCTCATGTTTGCGTCCCCCATGCTAACCATCGTGCATATGACCCATAGATGATTCCGCTTACTGCAAGAGATTCTTCATTGAAACGGTCCATTCCATCTAGATATGTATGGTATTCTGAACTACCTGACCCATAACATACCAATGCCTTTCCATATTCTCCATCCGGGTCAATTTCGAAAACAAATGGGGCATGGTCGCTGTTGTATGGCATATCACTGGAATCTAGGAGGTTCAGTTTAGCATCATATTTTGAAGCGAGAGAAGGATAAGTTTCGTTGAATTTTTCACGTATATTGTATATGTGTATTACATCTTCCTCTGAATTTCCGAATAGTGTCACGCCATTGTTTCTTTCAGCATCGACGTGATTCATATCTAGGTTGATGTAAATTCTCAAGTGCTCTTTCAACTCCTCTTGATGAGCTTCTACCCATGCTTTTGAACCGAACAATCCTTCCTCTTCACCGCCCCATGTACAGAATTTAATGGTGTATTCTGGCGTCCCCAATTCATTGTACAGGGCTCCAAATTGAGTTGCAAGTTCCAATACCGTTGCAGTCCCCGATGTATCATCTACAGCCCCTGGTCCATTGTACACAGTGTCATGATGAGCACCAAAGATGATCATGTCGTCGGTTAATCCTGGGATGACGCCACAAGGTACAGACACATCACGAGTCCCTTCATTATCCACTCTAACGTCCAATCCTATTCGTTGAGAACCGTTGATGATTTCTTCTGAAATTGTTTCTCCTACAGTCTTTGAGACCATCAGGAATGCGATTCCAGCAGGCATAGTATCGAATCTACTAACATCAACTGACTTGAAGTAAGGAACACAATCTCCACTGATAAGGTCATCACAATTTTGCCTTTCGTTTACAATAATTAGGGCGAATAAATCACTCTCTTGAGCTCTAAGGAAAAGGTCTGTGTTACCCGAAACATCACCCTTGCCCCATACCATGCCGACTCCACCTGAAGCAGAATCCCAATCAGAATCCTCGCTTCCATTCCCTAGATCAATAACGGCTACGTTTTGAGCGAAATTGATTTGCTGTGTCCCGCTATATCCCTGAATAACGAATTGTTCTCTATGTGTGAATTCTGTAATGTCTGAACCAATATCCGAAATCCCACAGGGGTCTATTGGGGGAACAATCCCACCTGTTTGACACATTCTCAAAATCGGTTCTGCAAGAATTTCAAACATTGGGACACTAAATCTTTCAATTGTTGCCCCCATCCCTGCATCGGTGAAATTTTGTTTGTTTGACTCTGCGGCAGCGGCTTCTTCGATTGTGCCACTCATCCTCCCTCCCCATTCTGGGTGGCCTAAGTCAACTAAATCTTGAGCGAATGCGCGAGAACGATCTGTATCGAAGTCAATTAATTCGTAATCTGGAACAGATTCTGAAGTTAAGAAAGAGATTACTCCTCCTCCAGCCGTCATTAGAATAAATACTGTTAGATATGGCACAAATGGAGTATGAATGAAAGCAGCCCAAATGATTGTAAAATACCCATCATTCCCTGGTTTTGCTTTCTCTTGTTCTTCATCAGGTGCAGGATTATTCAGCCTCTCATATAGTTCGGCTTTCTTTCCTTTAACGGGGTATCCTCTCATCTTCAACTCCCTTCTGAGTTGTTCAACTGTCCAAGAGTCGATGCCTCCCATGTATGCTCTGTACCACTCGTTTGATTTGAACCCATTCTGAAAAAGAGTCCTATTCAGTTGATTCTATTTCTTCGCCAGTCCAACGAGCAGTGAGATTATTTTCGATTCCAAGTTGGTCAAGTATTCTGGCCACAACGAAGTCGATAAGATCGTCAATAGATTCTGGCTTATTGTAGAAACCCGGGCTAGCAGGTAAAATTACTCCCCCCCACTGTGAAATTTTAGTCATATTTTCCAGATGGACTGTTGCATATGGGGCCTCTCTTGGGACTAGAATGAGAGTACGTCTTTCCTTTAGGGCAACAATTGCGCTTCGAGTAGTTAGATTATCAGAAATCCCTGATGCAATTTTTGAGATTGTAGTGCCAGAAGCTGGACATACAACTACGGAATCAATTGCTGCAGAACCGCTAGCCGACTTTGCTGCAAGGTTCTCATTATTTTCTAGATCACAACCAAATTTCTCAGAAAGTTGTTCGGGCGTCATGCCACATTCTAATTCAAGATTAATTGCACCTTCTCTACTGATTATTAGGCGAACATTGTGCCCACTAAGCCGCAGTAATTCGATTAGTCGTACTCCATAAACTGCTCCGGAAGCACCTGTGATGGCGACAACATGGAGGCTCATGCTCTCAGCCCATACTCATAGAATTTCAATCGTTGCTTTCGCTCGTGTCCTGATTAACGTCTATTGTTTAATTTCATTAATAGTCGTAAAACTTCTACATATATCCAAATTAATGTGACTAAGAGGCCGAATACTGCTCTCCATTCCAAATTCTTTGGTGCGCCGTTTTCCACTCCTCTTTCAATATAGTCAAAATCAGAAGCTAACATTAGTGCACCTAGGCCGATGACCAAGAGAGAAAATCCAATTCCTATTGGGCCACTTCCATGGATGTAGGGTATTCCAATACCGAATATTCCTAATATAAAAGTTAGAAGATAAACCATCATAATAGCGAAAACAGCACTATAAATCGCGATTCTAAAATTTTCATTCACATTAATGATCCCAGTTCTATAGACCAGAAGCATGCCACCAAATATCATCCCTGTAATCAAGAAAGCTTGAATTGCAATTCCCGGATAAAATGTATCTAAAAAATACGTTGAACCTCCTAACAAAAATCCCTGTGCCCCTGCGTATCCTAATACGAAAATTGGGTTAGAGAATAAATTATGAATCGATGGAATGAACCAAGAAAGTAAGAGGATGATATAGAATATGCCGTTCAATAGGAACCCAATCGACATCACTGCAATAGCTAATTCAACATTTCCAGTAAGGGCTAGACTCCACGGGATTAGGCCCGCAGTCATAAGAAATAAGAATGCAATTACTCCTTTCTCAGTGACTCCTTGGATCGTCATTTTGTCTTCTAACATTCCCTGAAAAGCAAAAACCATATCATTCAGTGCAGGGTTCTTAGTGCGGTACATTAACCGTTAACAGAGGCTAATCATTCTCAAGGCTTCGCATTTGAAAATGTTCAAGGATCCCATTCTAAAGGATTTAGTGGAGTTCTGTTTAGTGCATCTTGAGCGGTTAAAATTAATCCCTCCTCTATTCTTTTTCGTTCGATTCTTCTTCCTTCTAAATCATGAGTATGTCCTAGGGAATGAAGTGAGGTGGTTAGACCAGCATTGAGTCCACATCCATCCAATGTTTCTACCCTACCAGGTTTTGTTTCGATATTTATCGCGAGTCCATGCCTACTCACCCATTTCAAGAATGATAGGCCTATGCTACATACTTTCTTTCCATCCACCCATACTCCTTGCATTCGATTATCTCTAGATGATTCAATTCCGCAATCCATTAGTGCAGCAATTACCCATTCTTCTAGACATTTGATTACACCTGGAACTGACTGTTCCGAATCGGTCCAATGTATGATTGGGTATGCGACTAATTGGCCGGGTCCATGATAGGTGATTCCACCTCCTCGGTCCACATCCAATTTTTCATAATCCGTTGGAACTACCACATTATCTCGTCTTGCTTTTGGTCCAACCGTTACGATTTCTGGATGTTCAGTAAAAAGTAGTGTGTCGGGAATATCTTCTGCGATTCTAGCTGCCTGTAATTCTCTCATGATAGAGTCTACAACGGAATGTTCCAAAGGACCGGTTCTCAGGATCCGCAGTGGTCGCATGAACTCATGAATCGGTCACAGTGGATGAACGCTTCTCAGGAGATATGGATTGCATGCCCCAAAGTCTTGAGTACACTTTCATGGAATGCTTCAGTCATTGTAGGATGTGCATGCACGGTTGCCGCCACATCTTCAAGCACTGTTCCCATTTCTAGAGCTAATACGAATTCTCCAGAAAGTTCGGCTACATGGGATCCAACTGCCTGAATACCAAGAATTACATGATCAGATTGTCTTGCAATTACTCGAACAAATCCATTCGTCTTCTCTGCTTCTAGTGTTAATGCGCGACCGTTAGCGGCAAGTGGAAATTTACCCACTATAATCTCCTCACCTGCATCTTTAGCCTCATCAGGAGTTAATCCGACACTGACGATTTCAGGTTCTGTGAAAACGATTGCAGGCATTGCAATCTTGTCCCACGACAAATTGTTTCCTGCAATAATTTCTGCAACCATCTCTCCTTGTGCACTAGCTCGATGTGCAAGCATAGGGTCTCCAGTCACATCTCCGATTGCATAGACTCCAGGCATGTTTGTTCTACATTGTTCATTTATTGCGATAAAACGTCCACTTTCATTCATTCGCACGCCCATTTCTTCCAACCCCCATCCTTGAGTGTTCGGTTTCCGACCAACTGTTACAAGCACTGAATCTACCTCTAAACTGTGTTCTTCTCCTTCTTTGTCGGACCATCTCATGATTACTCCAGTTTCAGAAATATCAGCACCTTTAGCCATGCAGTTTGTGTTTACTTTTACTCCATTTTTCTTTAGCCATATTTCTAGAGGTCTTCGAAGTTCCTTATCAAAGATTGACAATATGCTGTCCATCCCTTCTATGACCGTTACATCTGAACCTAGTTTACTCAAGGCACATCCCAATTCTAGTCCGATGTATCCCCCTCCTACAATAGCCACCTTTGATGGCAAGTTCTCTAAATCCAGAGCCCCAGTTGAAGAGCAGATCTTTTCTTCATCGAATGGCATGAATGGAAGTTCGATAGGAGATGAACCAGTGGCTAGAATTACATTTTCTGCTTCAATTCGGAGTATGCCATCTTCAGTTTTCACTTTGCATGTTTTTGCATCTACAAATTCAGCCCATCCGTTGATTAATTCGGCACCTGCTCCTTTGAGCAGAGATTCTACTCCTTGGTTCAGTTTTTGCACGATTGAGTCCTTCCACGAAATTAGTGCCTGCATATCGAGTTCTGGAGAAGAAGCCATGATACCCATATGACCTCCATCCACAGAATGTTGAGATAGATTTTCGAATCGTTCTGCAGCATGAATGATTGCTTTCGAGGGGATACATCCTCGAATCAGACATGTACCTCCGGCTTTGTCTGCTTCTACAATTACAGTGTCTAATCCAAGTTGTGCAGAACGAATTGCAGCGACATACCCTCCAGGTCCAGCACCAACGACTAGAACTTGGCATGATCTCGTTTTCATTGAAACACCTCACATGAAAATCATAGCAGGATGTTCTAGCATTCGTTTCAGATGCTGAACCAATGCAGCACCTTCTGCGCCATCAATCACCCTATGATCGAATGAAGAAGATAGATTCATGATTCTACGGATCTCAATTCTACCATTGATTACTACAGGTCGTTCTGTTGCTTTATGCACTCCTAAAATAGCCATTTCTGGATGATTGATGATTGGAGTTGCTCCAAGCCCCCCATCTCTACCAAGACTTGTAATGGTAAACGTAGAACCATTGAGTTCATCCAAGGCAGCAGTACCATCTCTTGCTGCACCTGTAACACGCTGCATTTCTGCTGCGGCTGCCCATATGTCCATGGATTCCACATGTTTGACTACGGGGACGTAGAGTCCTTTTTCGGTCTGTGTCGCAATTCCTAGATGAATGGCATGGTGTCGAAGCACTTTTTCTGCCTCTTCGTCATAGATACCATTGCATTCTGGATGGTGAGGCATTAACTTAGCTAATGCCAACATAATGAAGGGCAGATAAGTGAGTTTTGGTTGTCCATCTGCACGAGTAGAATTGAGATATTGTCTTAGAGATTCCAATTCAGTAACATCTACGTCCTCAAAGTAGGAAAAGTGCGGAATATTTGTCTTCGATTCAACCATTTTTTCTGCGATTTTACGTCGAAGTCCTATGACTGGAACTTCATCCACGCCAGTGAGTGCTATCCCACGTGGTGTAGCGGGGGTTGAAGGGGGAGTTGGTCCAGTCCCTCCGGAGGAAATATGTGCATCCAAATCGGCGTTGCTAATTCTTCCTGCACGTCCACTTCCAGATACAGTTGAAAGATCAATGCCTGCTTTTCTTGCCCTTTGTCTGACAGCAGGACTCGCTAGAGATTTTCCTCCCTCTGTTTTCTTTTGAGTATTTGTTGAAGGTGTTGCGGGAGCAGGTTCAGGAGTAGGTTCAGGAGAGATTTCTACTGAATCTACTTTGGGAGGAGTTTCTGCTGATGCGTTACCTTCACCATCTATTTCAAAAACAATACATACTTGTCCTACTGGAATGATTTCACCCGGTTTTCCAGTAGTGGCCGTGATTTTTCCATCTACTGGACTTGGGATTACTACTGATGCTTTGTCGGTCATTACTTCTAGCAAAGGAGCGTCTTCTTTGACTACATCTCCCTCAGAAACATGCCATGAAACAATTTCCCCTTCTACCACTCCTTCGCCGATATCTGGGAGTCGAAATTCGTATGTCCCCATGGTCAGTCCTCCTGTGATGCCTTGATGGCCTTAGAAATGCGTTGGGTGCTAGGGATATAATCCCATTCAGTGGTATGAGGGAATGGAGTATCCCATCCCGTGACTCTACGAATGGGCGTTTCTAGATGGTAGAAACACCTTTCTTGGATACTAGCTGCCATCTCAGC
>Ga0066862_10000410_pt1 | contig 17064 bp, 14 predicted proteins | sample ETN02SmetaG_FD_66431 | JGI IMG/M metagenome (GOLD analysis project Ga0066862, IMG submission 66431) | Marine microbial and viral communities from oxygen minimum zone, Eastern Pacific Ocean - ETNP2014F10-02SV255 | ecosystem: Environmental > Aquatic > Marine > Oceanic ... | reverse complement strand
CTTTCTTAATACCCGAATAGGTAGTTCATTATTTTTTAAGGGTACAAGTAACGTTGAAAAGCTTTCTGATGAAAAAGTTCTTTCATTTTTTGAAGAAAACTTAAAGTCAAAAGTTATGCTTAGGAGAAAAGCCGCGTTCAATATACTCTCAATCCTCGGTGTGTTGATAACAAGAAGTAACAACATTGCTACTAAAACACTGTGGAACTCTATGAGATACGATTATGACATAAATCAATCTCCATATAAATACAAATCAAATAAATATAATGGAGAAGAAGTTGATGTTGCTGTAATTGGTTCTGGGGCAGGTGGAGGTGTCGCAGCTGGGATAATAAGTAGTTCTGGAAGAAAAGTTGCTATTTTTGAAAAATCAAAAGAATTAATTGAATCTAAATCTTCTGTTTCTGAAGGAGATGCCTATTCAGAACTTTATGAATCAAGCGGTCTAGCTCAAGCGAGAGGTTCTGGGGCCCTCCTTTTGGCTGGATCAACTCTTGGTGGTGGAACAACCATTAACTGGACTACATCATTTGAACCACCTAAAAAAGTAAGGGAACAGTGGGACAAAATAGCAAAAATAGACAATATATTTACTTCAAATGAATTTTCTCACAGTATTCAGGAAGTTCTGAGTCGAATAAATGTAAATAACAACTCGAATGTAATCCCATTAAAGGAAAAAAAACTTAAGGAAGGTCTGGAGTCACTAAATATTTCTACAAAATCAATGCCAAGAAGTGTTAAAGGTTGTGATGGAAATGACTGTGGTTTCTGTGGTTTTGGTTGTATTAAGGAGGCAAAGCAATCAACAAAAAATACTTGGATCGAAGATGCAAAAAATAATGGTTCAAATATTTATACTGATGTATTGGTGGACTCACTTAATATCACTAAAAACAGAGCCACATCAATAAATATATTTCGGAATAATAAAAAAGAAACAGTGGAGATTAACGATGTAATACTTTCTTCAGGTGCTTTGAATACTCCAAATATACTGAGAAAAAGTGGTTATAGAAATAAGCATCTTGGTAATAACCTAAAATTACATCCTGTCTCCGGTGTAATAGCAGAATTTAGTGAAGTTCAGAACCCTTGGTTAGGTAGCATGCAGGGAATTTATTCTGATGACTTCTTGTATCATAGAAATAATTATGGGTATATTATTGAAGGCCTACCACTTCATCCAGGTTTGTTTATACCTTTCTTCTCTTCTGTTTTCAGCTTAGATAAATATGAGTTCTTCAATTCTTATCCAAACTGGACAGGAGCTATAGCCCTTACTTCAGATTCTGGAGGAGGTAAGGTAAGGTACAACAACAAAGGTCCTGTTTGGCATTATAAATTAAATCGATTTGATAATGAAAATCTTTTACATGGATTAGGAAACATCTGTAGGGCTTACGAGGCAGCTGGAGCAAAAAAGATTGTTGTATCCTCCTCTCCAAATCTTCTCTGGAGGCGAGACTCAAATATTTCATTTAATAATTTTATAGAACAAATAAATAATATAAGTTACAAACCGTACAACCTTGGAATAGGATCAGCACACCAAATGGGTTCTGCGCGGATAGGTGTTGACAAAGAGACTGGGGTTTGTGATGAGAATGGGAAAGTACATGGGCTAGAAAATGTATACATAATGGATAGCTCTACTTTTCCTAGATGCTCTGGAGTAAACCCGATGGTATCAATCGAATCAATTTCTCATTACCTGAGTACTAAATTCATTAACCAGCTTTAGGGGTATTGACTTTCTGGTTTGTATTCATATCTTTCATCAGATGTTTCTTTAGATTGTTGAAAATGTTCAGAAGCTCGTTCTCCTAAATCAATAAACATAGCATTCGTCTCGGTATGGATAAATCCATCATCATGAATAATTGATTCAGCATAGATTTTTTTCCCATCTATCTTTGAAATCCAAGCTTCAATAGCAAATTCTATATCTATTTGAACAGGAGAAATATAATTTACTTCTAACTTTGCAGTAACGCACGCACGTTGATGTATAGCCGCAGCATATCCCATAAGGTCATCGACAGCCGCAGATAATATTCCACCATGAACTACCCCTGGGCCTCCTTGAAACTGTTTATCAAAGGTATAATTTGTAATCACTTTTGAGTTATTGAAAAATGCTTTCATTTTCATTCCATTTTCATTACGACTACCACTAACAAAAGTATCGGGATACCAATAAGATAACTCCATACCATTCTCCCAAATACTTTCTTCACCTACTTCAACTATATTTCCAGAAATGTAACTATATTTCATTTTTATTCCTTATAGTAAAGAACTTCTCAGACTCTAAGTTGTGCCTGAACAGATGCATTTGTTATGTCTGACCTAGTACGCTCAATAATAGACCTTGCATTATCAGATAGTCTTCTTAAACCACCTGTCATTCCATCTGGGTAGTCTAGTTCGCTTAAAATATCCATACCTAGCTCCATAATTGATAAGTATTTACTAGCCTCATCAATTTGAAGCTCTCTTAATAAATCGAGAGATCTTCTTCTCCATTCCCCAATTGCATCCCCTAGGCCACCAACATATCCTACCGCCGAGACATTAAGCTCTGAAGGAAAAAGAAGAATACTATCTTTTTCAAAAGCTAAAACTAAAGAAGCCTCTACCATCTCTTTCTCAGCATCTACAACAAACCCGTTATACTTTATCATTGGGTAGTCGTAAGTTAATATCATAAGCTCACTTAAACACTTCTGGCACTCAATAAGATACTCTTCGGCTTTGTTTAATTCTTGTCGATGCACAGACCTTATAGATTTTGAAGCGTATTGTATTGATTTTCTTGATAGTTTTAAAGAATCTTCTCTAATATTATAAATTGAATCAAAAGAATTTTTTAATTCAGATACGACTTCCCTTTTTTCACTCTCTTCGAACATTTAATTTTACACGGCCTCTCTTAGGAGGCTCTCATCGCTGTCATGAATTTGTACATAGTCACTAGAATGCTCTATAGATTCATTACTAATGGATACATGATTGTAGTTCCTTATACTCACTTCTCTCCTGTAGCGGAAGGCATTCAATGCATAAATACCAAAAATACAATCCAGTACAAGATGAGTAACAAATAAAGAAACTGACAATAATTCAATTGCCATAGCAAAAGTAGCTACTGCAAAAGAGCCCAGCACTGCGTAAACTCTTCTTTGCCTTTTAATGAGATTTGTATATGAACCTGACTGATTACTTAACTCTCTATTTGACTGGTATTCAGGAAGTAAAACAGCAAGAGATAAAGAAGTAACTAATAAAAATAATATAACTGGTGACGTCAAGCCCTGTCCTTTCTGTCTTGACTTAATTGTAACATTTTCTTACTTATTATTAAACAATCGGAATTAAAATTTATTTTCATCTCCCTTTATTATTCTATTGAAATTATCTTTGTGTTTCCAAGTGATTAAAAAAATAATAATCAAGAAATGGATAAATGGATTTCTATATATTTCGCTAGGGAGAACCTGTGTAAGAGGTGCGTAGAAGATAAAACTAGAACCCCATACTACAGATAGGCTTCCAAGAGCTGCGATCTTAGAAGCTTTAAATACAATAAAATAAAGGCCTACAAGAAAAAGAACCCAATAAATACTTAGACCGATAGGTATAAAAAAACTGAAAAGAAAAATTATCAATCCAATGAAGCTTGCAACTCCTTTTCCTCCTTTGAATTGGTAATAAATGGGAAAACAGTGGCCTAAAATTGCAAAAAATCCAGCTCTTATAATTAAATACAACTGGTCTGATCCTTCAAAACTGCTATAAATAATAAGTAAAATGTATGGAGCCATAAAGCCCTTTAAGATGTCTCCTAATAAAACAAAAACAGCTGCTTTTTTACCTAAAACTCTAAGAACATTTGCACTCCCAGGATTCCCACTCCCTTCAGTACTTATATCAACTTTCATTAAACGCGCAACTAAGTAAGCAAAATTAAAACTGGATATAAGATATACAACAAAAAATCCTAATAACAAACTCATATAACCTAATTTTATATAAATAAAAAGAAAAATTTTGTCTTAATAATGTTTATAGTTTTAATTAATGAATAAAGATATTTGTTGGAAAGAAGTGTCAGGAGATACTAGCTGTAAATGCAATAAATGTAGTGTGAACAGGGAATGTAAAGAAAAAGCTAGATATAGTTCAGAAATCAAAGCTCGACAGGAACGTGGGTGGAAAGAAGAAGAATATGGAGGAAAATTTAGTCTTTATCATTGCTCATCATGTGAAGGTTGGCATTTATCCTCAGTTAAAGGATAATTAAACTATTCTTTTAATTATGCAGGATTTATTACTAGGAATAGTGCAAGGAATTACTGAATTTCTCCCAATATCCTCTAGTGGGCATCTGATACTGCTTAACAGTTTTTTTCAAGATACAAATGTTGATATTTCAACCCTAACCCTTTTGCACCTTGGCACACTTGGGTCTATTCTTTTCTTCTATAATTCTGAAGTAATAAAAATTATTATGAATCCTTTACAAGAAAAATATACTTTACAAAAAATACTCATCGGAATACTTCCGGTGGGTTTAGTTGGAGCATTTACAAATATTTCAGAAGCAATTAGTAACTCTGTAAATATTCTTCTTTATACTGGCATTGCCTATCTCGTACTCTCAGTATTACTTTATTTATCAAAAAATATATCAGAGGGAGAAAAGAGTATCTTGCAAATTACAAACATAGAAGCAGCTTATATTGGCATTGCCCAAGCTCTTGCTCTTGTCCCAGGAATTTCTAGAGCAGGAATAACATTAATAGCTGCTCTTCTTATAGGAATGAAGAAAAAGGATGCTTTACTTTTTTCGTTTCTTTTGGGAATACCTACTATTTCAGGTGCTTGGGTATTCTCATTAATTAGTTATGGTGCAAACTACAGTCTACTTTCCATTATTGCTACCCTACTAGCATTCACTTTTGGGTTGATTGCAATAAGAATTCTTATTAACTTTACTTTAGATTCAAGTCTTCACAAATTTAGTATTTATACTCTTGCTCTGGGTCTTGTGTCTATATATGCATATTAATTATGAATCGTAATTAGAACTTTTTCTCACTACTTGATCGAGTTGAACATTAATCAAGCTCGCCTTCCCTGACTTGTCTGCTCTTTTTAAAGCAGGAATCAAATCTTCTGGTTTTTTTACTAACTCACCATAACCACCCATAGATTCAATATATTTGTGATACGGTCTGTATCCTAGTGTGTCTGCAACTGTATTGCCCGGAGCATATGCTTCATGAAAAGTTTTAATGTTGTTCCAAACTCCATCCATTCCAACTATTCCAATAATTGGAAGATTCAATCTGATATATGTATCGAATTCAAATCCATTAAAACCAAAACCTCCATCACCAAAAATTATAAAAACCTTTTTATTTCTTTTTGCAACTTTTGCACCAAGCGCATAACCTGGTCCGGTTCCTAAGCTTCCAAAAGGGCCAGGATCTAGAACCCATCCCTGCTTAGAAGTTTGCAACCTTCTAGCTGTAGAAGAAACTATGTCTCCTCCATCTACTGCAACAATTGCATCTTTACCAATGTATTGAGCAACGATTCTAGCAAACTCTTCAGGATGAAATCCTTTATAACCTTCTAAAGCCTGATCAATAAGTTTTGTTTGTTTTTTCTCAACACTCCGTAATTCTTTTAACCATTCCTTAGAATCTTTCTGTACTGTATAGCTTGATAATTTATTAACTATTAAATCAATACTATTATTAATAGAAACAGTAGGTTTGATATTCCAATCAAGCTTATCTTTATCTGGATCAATAGTAATTATTATTGCCTCATTTGAAATACCCTCTCCATATTTCAATCTAAAATCGAAATCAACCCCAAGTGCAATTACTAAGTCACACTCTGAGAGAGCATGCTTCCTAGATCTAGAAAAAAAATATTTGCTTCTAAATGGGATTGATCCCCTAGCCTGGCCACTTAAGTAAGTTGGTAGTTTGTTTTGAGATACAAATTTATTTAAATCTTTTACACCTTCAACCTTAGACCCAATAAGTAAGACAGGTTTTTTTGCCTTTGATATAGAGTCTTTTACCTTAAGGATTTTTTTGGTATCACTCTTCTTTAATGTAGCTATTGTCTTTATTTCAGGACTTTTATTACTTGTATTTATCAACTCTACCTGTACATCAAGAGGTATATCTATAAATGATGGCCCTCCTCTGCCATCAAAGCAAGACTTAATGGCCTTATTTATTTTCTGCTCAAATTCTTTTGGATTTGATATTGTTGATGAGTATTTTGTTATCTCATCAACCATTGGAGGATGGTTGAACTCTTGAAGTCCCCCTTTCCCCTCTTGTCGTCTGTAATGTCTTCCACTAACAACTAGAAGAGGTACATTAGAAAAATATGCAGTAGCAATCGAATTTATTGAATTCATAAAGCCAGGCCCAGCAGTTACTATAGCTACTCCTAATTTCCCTGATATTCTAGAGTATGCTTCAGCTGCAAAAACAGCATTCTGTTCATGACGCACATCAATTATCTCTATTTGTTCTTTTCTACAGCTATCCAAAAGTGGAACAATATGACCTCCTGTTAGGGTAAATACCGATTTAACACCTATATCAGACAAAATTTCTGCAAACCTATCACTAATAATTAACTTTTTCATTTCAGTTAATGGAAATATTAAGTGGAATTTTGTTTGGTTTAGTATTTACAATAGTTGCAGCTACATCTACAAAGGCTTTATAAACAATACTATTCTTTGATTTTATTAATTCTCCTGAATCAGCTAGTTTGCCAACTTCTGGATCAAGAGGAATGCTCCCAAGAAAATTAGTTTCTAAGCTTTCAGCTAATGACTGGCCTCCTCCTTTTCCAAAAGGCAGGAGTTTTTTCCCTTCGTTTTCTATAAAAGACATATTCTCGATAACCCCTATAACATCAGACTTTACTTTATTTGCCATAATTCCAGCTCTTTGTGCAACATCTGATGCAGTTTTCTGGGGAGTAGTTACTATAACTGTTTCTGAAAGAGATAAGAACTGCGATAGAGAAATTGATACGTCCCCAGTACCAGGAGGCATATCAATCAAGAGGAAATCAATATCCTGCCAAATAACTTCATAAAGAAATTGTTCAATAGCCTTATGTAGCATAGGACCTCTCCAAATAACTGCCTCGTCTTTTTTTACAAAGTAATCCATTGAAATCACTTTTACTCCATGTGCGTAAGATGGAAGTATCATCCCTTCAAAAGGAATCGGTGGAAAAATTGCTCCCAGCATATTTGGTATAGAATAACCCCAAATATCTGCATCCATTACCCCAACTTTTTTCCCTAGCTCATGTGTCATAGCAAGGGAAAGCATGGCAGCAGAAGTTGATTTGCCAACACCTCCTTTCCCACTAGAAATTCCAATTATTCTTTTCCCTTTAGTGAAGTCCTTCTTGATATCTTCTTTTGATAAGCCTAGATTTAGTACCTTCTTTGCAATGGAAAGTTGCTCCTCGTCAGGGTCTACAAATACCACTTCCTTGCTTAAATCTATTTCTTTTACTATATATACAATTGCTTCCCTAACCCATATCATTTTGGAGTAATCAACTATAAAGACTTCATCTTTTTTCTCTTTTTGTATTGCATTAATTTGTTGAAAAGTTACATCAAATCCAGGATATAGTTTGCTATTTAAAAGATCCTTCATCTTATATAGTTTATGATTATTTTCTGATTAAATTTGGATTATGTCTAAAAGATTATTTGTTTCAATTACTTTAATGATTATTTTGATTTTGGTAATTGTAAATCAAAAAAATCAAGAAACCAACTATGTGCTTGCAACTTCTGATGTAAATAATGGAATTGTTATTCAAAATACTGACTTACTCTTGTCCTCTGGGAAGCAAACTAGCCTCTATCTAGTCCATGATAAGGAATATTTGCTTATTAATATATGGGCAAGTTGGTGTGAACCATGTATTGAAGAAGTACCAGATCTTATAAAGTTATCAACAAATCCAAAAATAAATGTTCTAGGACTTAACGTCAATGACACAAAGAGTGCTGCGTCAAATTATATTAATAAGTTAGGAATTGATTATCCTTTAGTAATTGAAGAAGCTAATGTAAGTAAAATTACAAATCAATTCACTTGGTCTGGCATTCCTACTTCAATCTTAATTAATAAACAGGGAAAGGTAATCGTAACAATCTATGGAGAGGTTAAAGAAAAGAAGATTGTAAGTTTTTTGAATTCTCTTTCAAACGAATAGCTAACTATAATATTTAATATGGATGAAATAGCTTTCTGGAGAGTCTTTCTAGTCTTTGGAAGTGCTTTGGCTTTAGGAGGGTCTGGCTTGTTTGCTATAAAACTTCTACTTTCAACTACTGGTCGAAGAAAAATCATGGATATATTTAGTAGAAGATGATTTAGTAGCGGGGGTAGGATTTGAACCTACGACCTTCGGGTTATGAGCCCGACGAGCTACCAGACTGCTCCACCCCGCGCTGAAATAAAAATAGTAACTACAATAAAATAAAAATCAAGTTATTTATTATTTTCGTCTAATATCTCTGTTGCTTTCTTTACGAGCCTTTCAGCTTGTTCTATTAAGTTTTGGTATGAACCTAAGTCTCCCTCGAGAAGAGCTTTCTGAGCATTGCTAAATGCATCAGATGCACGACCTAGCAAGTCTAAAATAGCATCATCCGTAGATAAGCTCTCATCGATAGCTTCTTCAATAGTTGTATCTCCAAATATTCCTGACAAAGCAGAACCTAACGAGTCTCTCATAATAATTCTGTCTTGATACACAACAACGACAAACTTAAATTCCGGCAGAGGATTCTCTTCTCCTTGAAGATAAATTGGTTGATAGTATAAAATAGATTGATTTATAGGGACTACAAATAAATTTCCTTTAATTATTTGTGAACCCTGCTGGTCTAAAAGAGTAAATATCTGAGAAATGTCTGGATCCTGCTGAATTCTTGTAGCTACTTGCGAAGGGCCGTCAACGAAGTCTCCTTTGGGTAAATAATAGTTAATTAATCTTCCATAAGATTCAGGATCTGCATTTGCAACTAAAAAAGACTGCATATTAGGTCTATTCTCAGGATTAAATGGTTGCAAAATCAAATATGAAAGATCTTCTTCTCCAGGGAGATTCATTAGTAGGTAGTAAGGAACCATTGGTCTGAAGCCTAATTCGGTCAACTCACCACGTAGCCTAGCAAGCTGTGGAGTTGTTGATGAGTCTGTAGGAATAGACCATGGGTCTTCATCTGCGTAAAAAACTCTTGGATCAGTCATATGATATTTTCTATACATATCTGACTGGATTGTAAATAAATCCTCAGGATACCTTAAGTGACTGAGGAGTGAATCAGGCATTTCAGATTTAGGAGTAAATAAATTAGGAAAAATTTTATTATAAGACTTTACCAAAGGATCTTCAGTCTCTTCAACATAAAATGACATTGTTCCATCATATGCATTAACAACTGCCTTTACAGAATTTCTAATATAATTAAAATTTTCAGGGAGTCCTGATCGTTCATTTATTCTAGATGTGTTAGCAGGCTGAGCATAAGGATAACGGTCCGTAACAGTATACATATCAACTATCCAAAATAAATTTCCATCTATAAGGGCAATGTATGGATCATTATCGGTGTAGAGAAAAGGTGCGGCTTTTTTTACTCTTTCTAAAACATTGCGAACCATAATTACTTTTGAATCATTTGTTAACTGATTAGAAATTAATACGTTTAAATCGCTATACCTTAGTGCAAAACCTAGCCTTTTAAATATGGAGTTAATCTTAACTCCGCCACTACCTGAATAATTTGTATAAGCTACAGTCTGACCTTCTGTAGACATTGGATAATCTACCTCATCCTGCAATGTGTTAACAAAAACATAGTCACCTACTTCAGAAGTTTCACCAAAATATATCCTAGGCTGATCCACTTCAAGCTCTGGTGAGCTTGTAGTAGCCGGAACTCCCTTTACATAGAAGTCAGGTTGCCCTTGTGCTGCTACTTCATTAGCAGGACTAAATACTACTCCAAATCCATGTGTATACTGAAGCCTTTCGTTAACCCAACCAGTCGCTGGTAAACTTGTTTGGTCTAATTCTCTTGCAGCAACCATAACTTGGGTTTTATTACCATCTATCTCATATCTGTCTACATCAACTTCTGTTAAGCCATAATATGCTCTTATCTCCTGCAACTGGCTATATGTTTCTGCTAAAACAGTTGGATCCCAAAGACGTATATTGTCAATTGTTTGCTTATTTTCTATAAGGCTTGATGAAGTTAAATCATTTGAGCCTGCAAAAGGTATCTCTTCTATTTGATCAAGCCCGTAAGCTAATCTTGTATATTTTATATTGTCAGCTACATAAGGTAGTTCTTTATTTAACTCATCAGGTAATACTCTAAATCTCTGGACAGCTGCTGGTACAATCCCCCCAACAATCACTGAGACAGCTAACCATAGACCTATAGCTGTAGTAGGAAGTAGCCAACCTCTTCTCCGGATGTTGAATAAAAGTAAAATGGCACCAAAAATAGAGATTAATATTAACAAATTAAGTGCGGGTAGGTGTGCCTTAACATCTGTGTAGCTAGCACCAAAAACTTTCCCTCTAGCTGAATACAGTAAATCATAAGCATCTAGTCTGTAAGCTGCAGCCTTTAGTAATGCAATAAAAGCAAGTAACACAGATAGATGTGCTTTAGCTCCACTGCTAACTTCCGGTAGCTGTCCTTGCCTAAGCTGTACAGCACCAGTAGCAACAAAGTACAAACCTACAATCCCCGAGCATACAATTACTAATTGTATGGCCCAGGACACAGCCTGCCTGAACAAAGGAAGTCCGTAAACATATCTAGAAATATCAGAATTAAAAATAGGATCGACTACACCAAATTCTACTTGATTTAAATAGAGTAAAACTGGTTCCCATAGAATTGATGCTCCTATACCAAGAAATAAAGATATTGCTATAGATGCTGGAGTTCTAAATCTAACAAATCTTTCATTAACCCAACTTCTTAAGCGAGACATAGGATCAGGATTTTCAAAATCTAAAGAATCAAAAATATCTAATACGGGGGCAGCACGAACAGCTAGACGCAAGTTAACAAAAATAAATAGAAAAGCTATTAATGAAGTACCTACTACCAACGATAATCTAGCAAGAACTATTGTCCACCAAACACTCGTTAACTTAATAGAACCAAACCAAAGAAAATTTGTATAAAAAGTTGCCACACCTCTTGCTACTGAGAATCCAATAATTGCAACAAAGATTAAGAAAGATAATCCTCTTCTCTCTTGATCTTTTGGAGCCCCAAACTTTCCAACGCTAACCATATTTAATTATTCTATGTATTGCCTGTTTTAACGAGAAGTAAATTCATCAATAACTCTTAAAGCATCAGCAAAAGAATCGACTGAAATAACCTCTGTATTCATACCGCTAAGCCCTACAGCATCATTGAAGTTGCTACTCGGAACAAGTATAAGTTTTGCTCCAACTCTTTTAGCGGCTATTACTTTCTGCTTAATCCCTCCTACTGGCCCTACTGATCCATCAATCTCAATTGTTCCAGTTCCTGCAATTATTTCACCTCGTGTAATATCGTTGGAAGTTAATAAGTTGTATACATTTAAAGCCATCATTAACCCTGCCGAAGGACCTCCGACAGAACCCGTTTCTATATCAACATTGAAGGGAAAGTTGTATATTTCATTTGGTGTTGATGCTAGAAATCCAACCATGGGTTCCCCTTTGTACTCAACATGTTCAATTAATTCTGTTTGAAATTTTTTCTTTTGTTCATCTCTAATATACCCAATTGATACAACCTCTCCTATCTCATATGTCCTAAGTTTCCCAATAAAGTCCGAGACCGAAGAAACTTCTTCCCCATTTAGCATCACAATTAGGTCATTCTTCTGTAGTTTATTAAGTACAGGAGATCCCTCAAGTATACCTACAACAAGAACTCCATCTCCTGAAGTTGTTATCTCATATCCCATAGCTTTTAATGCCACTGCAATTGCAACGTTTTCTGATGTTCTCATATTATTTCTACTAATTTCGTTCAACTCTTCAGGTTCAATACCTTTAGGTAATATCTCATCTCTTTCATAAAGATCAACAGAGGTATCTAGTTTTGCCCATACGAGCGAGTAATAATTTGCCTCATCTCTTCTAACAGTTAATTGATATAAACTTCCATCAAAAGGGTATGTAACAGCCGTATCAACATCAATTAACCATTGATAAGGAGGTCCTGGAGACATAAAATAATAATCACTTTTAATTAGCCCCAAAGGAGAAGATGCAACTAATAGAATAATTAGAATTGTTGTTTTCTTCCCTAACTTATTTATATATTTTTTCACATAACCATTCTATAGATTCTGGGAATAAAAAAGAGCCGGTCATAGACCGGCTCTTAAAAAAATTATGTAATTTTTATTTTATGAACAAGGACCTGCATCCCAATCATATGCTGCTGCAGTTTTCCCTACATACCTTGATGCAAGTGACCTAGATCCACTAGGTATGCTTCCATCTGGTTGTCCGATCGAACTATCAGCATCTGCGCGGTTCTGACCCAACTCTCTTGTCGGCATCATACCTTCAGATTCAACATTAACATTGGCTGCTGCTCTTCTTATTCCAGCTCTTGTTAGGTCTCCACCTTTAATAGCAGCTTCGAGTACACCTTTTAGGTGGTACTGTGAAGCCCAACCAGCAACTAAGAAAGTGCTAGCTGAGTCTGTGAAGTTACCAAGAGTAGCACGCATAGCTGCATGACCAGCTGTATCCGCTTCAAATGGATCCACGAATGCCATTGTGTATACAGCTCCTGACTCAAAGACCGCCTTTAGAGGAAAGCCTTCTTGTACAAAAGCATCATTATACGATGGTGCTGCCAACATTGCTAGAGGGATTACCCCTGCCTGTGCAGCTCCTCCAATAACTTGTGCCATCAAACTTGGACTTAGTGCTGGGAAGTATGCATCCACTGGCTGAGTAACTAATAACCCAGCAGCTTGAGTAATATCAAACTCTGTAACTGGTGGGATGTATTCCCAAGCTATTTCTAGCCCGTTCCGTGTAGCTGCTTTTCTAACGCCAGCTGCCCAGTCTCCACCATAGTCACCTTGGTATGCGATAATTCCTATTTTCTTTATTGGTGCAGGATAGTTATCCACTGCCCAGTCAACTGCATTCATTCCGTCTGCACAATATGCAGATCCGAACTCAACAACTAAACCTCTGTCTACACTCTTGTATGACCAACCTGAATACCAACTCATAGGTGCTGACACCATATTATCTGCATCAAGTTCATCGAGAATAAACACTGTTTGAGGTGTACCGAGTGACATAGCTAGAGCAGCTACATCATTTCTAATGGCATTATATCCTTCCAAATGTTTTTGTGGATTATAACCTGTGTCTTGACCTTCAGTGATCGCAACACTATATCCACCAATACCTCCTGTTGAGTTGACCGCAAGCCAGAAAGCTCTTTGACCTGTCTCAAGTCCAACTGACACTGCCGCATATGGTCCTGTATAGTCGTTTAACAGACCTAGGTATATACAGCCTTGTGCAGGGTTAGCACCTGTTGGAATTCCTCCAACAGCTTCAGGACAAGGTTCATCGGTAACTCCAACCCCTGTTTTAACAGTGCTTGCAGTTGTAACTGCTGGAGAATCTAAAGTCTCTGCGACGACTTCTTCTACAGGTTCACTAGTTTCTTCAGTAGCTCCCCCTCCACATGCTGCTAATACAAGGAGAAGTATTGAAAAAATAATCATTCCATGCTTTCGCGATGGTTTCATATTCTCCCCCTTTTTCAATTAGTACTAATACGGATAAGGATACTATATGTGTTAACAGTTAGTACGAAAAAGGCCAAGCTTTAAAATAATTACGTAACCTAAACCAAACTCCCCATAAACCTCTTGGTTCAAAGATTAAAAAACCAATAAGTAACAGGGCAAAAATCAATCTTTCTATCTGTGTTGGATGTAGTGGTAGTAGCTGTCCATAGGCATCAAAGAAGTGTATTAAAGATTTTATAACACCTGGAATGAGACTAAAAAATACTGCTCCAAATAGTGGGCCCAGAACGGTGCCAGCCCCTCCTATGATAACAATAGCAATAAACGTAACTGAATAGACTAGATTAAATTGACTTGGATCAACCCCTCCTGACATGAGAAAAATTATTGCTCCCGAGACTCCCGCATAGAAACTTGAAAGAGCAAAGGCTGAAGCCTTATATCTATACAAGTTAATACCTATAGCTTCAGCAGCTATATCTCTATCTCTTATAGCAGCATAAGCTCGTCCAATTTTTGACCTCATTAAGTTCTTAACACCTGCTCCGGCAAGAATAAATAGTAATAAACTTAAAAAGAAAATAAATTGATTTTTTTCTATGTGATAAGCACCAAGATGAAAACCGTCATTAAAATCTATACCAAAAATTTTTAATCGTGCAGTCTTTCTTCCTACCCCGGAACCTCCAGTTACACTTTTCCAATTAGAAAATAAATAAGAAGATATGTATACCAATCCTAAAGTAACTAATCCAAGATTCAATCCCTTCAACCTGACTGCTAAGGGAGCTACCATCAAGCCAACTAGTGCAGGAACAATCCCAGCTAGAGGAAGCCAAATTAACATATCTAACTCATAGCCTCTAATATATGCACTACCTACTCCTCCAAGAACTGCAGAAACATATGTCCCGATCCCTATGAAAGCTCCGTGTGCCAAACTGATCTGTCCGGCAAAACCAGATACAATATTCAGACCCCATGCAGCAATAGAGATTAGTAAAGCAGTAGTAACTAAAAATATCCAGTATTGAGATAGGTAGAAAGATGAAATAATAAGTAGGAGTAAACCAAGCAATGCCCAAACTTTCTGAGTAGTCGTATTAAGTATCGCAGTCTCTTTTTGATAATCCGTATAGAGCTTTGGTCTCCCCTTCATACTCTTTCAACCTCCTCTGTCCCAAACAGGCCATCTGGTTTAATTATGAGTATCACAAACATAATTAAATATGGAGCAAGCAATGAGAAGCCACTACCTAGAATAATGCCTGTAGCACTCTCAAAAGGAAATTGATAATAGCCTACATAGCCTTGAGTTAAGCCAATTATTATAGAGCCAACAATTGCACCTGGAATAGAGTCTAATCCCCCAATAACAACTGCAGGAAGAGCTCTTAGGGCGGAAATAAAACTTGCTTGTGTTAACAAATTAAATCCTCCGGTAATAAAAAATCCAGCAAAGGTAGCCAGTATCCCTGCTATAAACCAAACTAAACCAAAAATCCTACCGACATTAATACCTTGAGCGAGCGAAGCTTCTTGATCAAAAGATGTTGCTCTCATCGCAATTCCATATTTTGAAATTTTAAAAAAGTATCTTAGAAAGAGAACTGAAACTATAGCTGTAATTAAGGCCCCCATCTCCTGAAACTTCATAATCACTCCTCCATAGTTGTCTAAGACTGTCAATGACCCAAACTCTCCCCATGTCGTAATAGGATCCCCCATAGAACGAGGATTTAGACCAATCCAGTCATCAAGTACGGTCCTAAGGATGATATCTAAACCAATAGTTAATATTGCTACAGCAAAAACCGGCTCCCCAACCATTGGTCTTAAAAAAGTTCTTTCTAATAGTGCACTTAATAAACCTGTAGCTATTAAAGCAGTTATAAATGCAATCCAGAAATTAATTCCTCTGTCTACTGCTAAAGCGCTAATAATGCCAGCACCAACAACTGCTAATGCTGGTTGAGCAAAGCTTAAGACATCCATAGCTTTATATATCAACACAAAACCAATAGCAACCAAAGAGTAAACAGCTCCTAAAGCTAGGCCTTCAAATGATGCTTGTAAGAATATTGTCATTTATACATAGATTCAATTAGTTCTGAGAACTGCTCCTCTAAAACATTTCTTTTAATTTTTTGAGTAGCAGTAAGTTCCCCTTCTTCATGATCAAGTTCTTTTGGAATCATTTCAAATTTCCTAATCTCAAGGGTAGATGTATTCTCATTCGCCCTAATAATTTCTTTACCGATTAACTCTCTAACTTCCTCTTTTTCAGATAAATCCCTATAAGTTGTGTGTGTAATCCCTTTTCTAAGAGCCCAGTTAGATACAATATCAAACTCGATTGCTATTAAAGCAGCTAAAAATTTTCTCTTGTCTCCGATAACAATTGCATCCTTAATAAATGGAGATACTTTTAGTGCATTCTCTATCTCAGAAGGTGAGACATTTTTTCCACCACTTGTAATAATGATATCTTTTTTCCTATCAACTATTTTCACGAACTGACCCTGCATTTCTCCCACATCTCCTGTATGAAGCCAGCCATCTTCGTCTATAGTCTCCTTAGTTGCTTCCTCGTTCTTGAAGTAACCTTTAAACACTCCCCCATGCCTTATAAGTATCTCACCATCATCAGCGAGCTTTAGTTCACATCCTTTATTTGGAATACCTACTGTCCCGAGTGATATATTGTCATAATCATTACCTGTTGCGTAACCAGTATTCTCGGTCATCCCATACCCTTCAAAAATAGGAACCCCCAAAGCCATAAAAAATTTCAATACTTCAGGAGCAATAGGAGCAGCTCCAGAGGCAGCAACATCCACCCTGCTTATTCCTAGCTTTTTAGTTACTGATCTAAATGAGATGTTCCAAGTTACAAAATCGATTACTTTTGCTAAAGGATCGTGAAATCCTTTTTCTAGTTTTCTTTCTGCAGCATACGTTCCAATTTTTAAGCTTATGCCAAACAGAATTTGTTTCAATAAGCTGGCATCCTTCATTTTCACAAGAACACTTGCATGCATCTTTTCAAGTATTCTTGGAACGGCTGCAAAGAAGGTTGGTTGTATTTCCATAAGATCGTCTTGTACTGTATCAATCGACTCAGCCATATTAATTGTTGCTAGCAAATGTGATCCTA
>Ga0066862_10000405_pt1 | contig 17169 bp, 18 predicted proteins | sample ETN02SmetaG_FD_66431 | JGI IMG/M metagenome (GOLD analysis project Ga0066862, IMG submission 66431) | Marine microbial and viral communities from oxygen minimum zone, Eastern Pacific Ocean - ETNP2014F10-02SV255 | ecosystem: Environmental > Aquatic > Marine > Oceanic ... | reverse complement strand
AAGAAGGCTAAGAAGAAAAAATTTAGAGACATAAGAAGATCTGCTAACATGCCTGCAGGTTATGAAAACCTTAAAGCTGGAAACGAACTAGAAGGCAACAAACTCACAGAAGATTACAGCGATCATAAGAAAAACAAATATGAACTTTATAGTGATGACAAAACAGGCCATCCAAACAAAAAAGCACATGATGATATCCATAAAGCTGTAACGCATCCTTCAGGAGAGCTTAAACATGTAGAAGCTGCTCAGAAGAAACATTCTAAACATGGCGCTGAAGACACAGCTTCAAGAGAACAAATACACAAACACTTTACAAAACACCATGCAGATAAAGAAGGTAAGACATGGAGTTATGTTAAAGAAAATAAAATAGTAGAAATGGTATCAGGCTTTAGAAAGGGAGATGAGAGTGTTAGTAAAAAAGGAACCCTTCATAAAAGTTCTCACATAGCACCTGATAGAGATGGTGGTAAAGTAGCTGATGCCTTAAACAAACATGAACGCTTAAAAACAATTAAGCAAGTACACAAAAAACTTTTGCAAAAGGAAGGTTACTTTAAATCTTTAGCTACTAAAAATGCTGAAAAACAAAGACTAGAACTTTTGAAAAAATCTAAAGATAATGTTAAAAAGACAACTACTGTGGCAAAACCAAATAGAGGCATGGCAGAAGAAAACTTAGACGAACTTTCAATGGAACTAAAGGGAAGACATGCAAGAGCTGCTATTAAACAAACAGGTCAAATGCAGAAACTTAAAGACGATCCTAAAACACCTAGTTCAGTAAAGAAAGCAGCTTCTAACACTATCCAGAAAAGATCAAAAGGATTAGATAAAACTTGGGGTGCTCAAAACGAAGACTTAGCTTCTGGAAGGCCAGCGAAAAAACCAGTATCAAGTAACTTATTAAAGCAAAGAGCTAGAGATAACGAAAAAGCATTAGCAACTGGCTTTATGAAACTCTCACCTAAAGAAAGAGCTAAAGAATCTAAAAGATTATCAGAAGGTGGAGTAGGAGGACTTGTTCCATTATCAAAAGCTAAAGAAGCAGTTAAAGGCATGGAAAAGAGCATGGGTCTTAAAAAGGCAGGTAAAACTGCTAAAGGCGGAACTTTATATAAAAGAACAAAAGTTAAAGAATCAACTAGGGATAATTATAATCCGGTTGTTTCAGATAAGAGAACAAAAGAAAAACTTAAAAAGGCTGGGTTACCTTCAGAGTCACCTAAAATAAATGAAGCTAAGAAACCTATCGTACATTTTAAAGGTAAAGATAGTCTTAAAATGGTTAAGATTAAATACAACAAACCTATTAAAACAAAAGTAACAGACATTGGACCTGGCGGAAAAGAAACAGTTAGAAAAGATTGGTCTGAAGAATATGGTAATGTTGCACAAGACTATTTACAAGAACTTTCACCTAAAACAGTAAGTTCTTATCAAAAGAAAGCAGGTAAACAATATAGAGATCTTAAAAAGACTACTCCTTCACGACAAGGAATAGAAAATGCTTATCACCAAGGATATACCTCAGACAAAGAATACGATAAACAACACGACGACAGAGATAAACTACAAAAGCGTGGTAAAGGACTTGCAGCTTCTAAAGGCAAAGGCATAAAAGAAGATAAAGGAAGAGGACCTACAGGCATAGCTTATACATTAACTCCAGGCCATCCTGATGCAGAAAATCCTAAAACAAGAGAGAAATATCCTGAAAGACAAACACCTGAATATAAGGCTAAATGGAAGAAGAATAGTAAACCTGGTCTAGGACAAAATATAGGCCTTAAAAATCCAATGAAGGAAGAACAACAAAGAGTGGTAGAGTCATTAAGCAAACTAATGTCAACTGGAATGAAGAATGTTAAAAAGTTTCAAGATTCAGATACAGCCAAACAAATAAGACAAAAGAAAACAACAGCTGGAGTTAAACCAGCAGCAACAGAAAAAAAAAGATAAATGAGATGATAGCTGGGAGTGCAGCTTCCGGTACTGTTTCTGATCTCACTCAACAGAAAGACCACACAACCATAATTCCTAAGTCTGCAAAGAAAGACTTAAACAAACGATCCAAAGCAAAAGATAAAAATTGGTGGAAACACCAAGATAAAAATATGTCTGAAAGCCTACGACAACAGTTTGAACCTGAATATTCAGAAGCTAAAAGACGGATTGGCAACAAAATCAGAGGCAAAGTCGGACTTAAAAAGAAACCTGAATTAAATTGGAAAAAAGACCTAGGTATAAAAGAAGCAGAAAATCCATTAACTAGAGAATTACATCCAGAACTATTAAAAAAAAGAAAAAAGACTGTAAAAGAAACAGCAGAATATAAAGCAGCAATGGGTCCTGGTTCTCATGAATGGGGAACAGATATTGGAAGAGATTATTTTAAAAAGATAACACCTGGCCAAAGCAATCCACCTGAAGATCCTATTAAACCTTTAAACATTAAAGCAAGAAAACCTGAAGATGAGAAGGGTGTTAAAGTTACAGAAGGATATTGGGAAGATCGTAATAAGAAAGACAAAGACGCATTAACTAAACATGATAAAGCAATGATAGACTCAGCGAGAAAGTCTATTAAAAAGCATGAAGATAAAAAATCATTAGCTAAAAAGATAAAAGAAAGTATAGATCTATCAGCCATAGAACCTAACCAAGCAGATCATAGTAAACACAGATATCCTAAAGATAATGAAACAGAAACATTTGATACAGGTGATAAAGACCATTGGCTAACAGGTAAAGATGGTGAGTGGTTTATCCAAGATGAAGATGTAGTAGCATTAGATAAAGAAGCAGAGAACATTACATTTGAAAAAACAGTAGACTTAGGGTTATATGATGACGATGAATTAGATTGGGATGATTTCGATAACACACCTGGTTTTGATAATGAAATAGATGTTACAGAGGCCTTATCAGTACAAGGTCGTTTAAAAAGAAGATTTAATGCACGAAGAAACAAACAAAAATTAAAAGTAGCTAGGCGTATAGCATTACGAAGAGGCTCTACTCCAGACAGATTGAAGAAGAGAGCAACCAGGGGTGCAAGGCTCATGGTTTATAAACGACTACTTAGAGGTAGGGATAGAGCTGGATTACCACCAGCAGAGAAGGCTCGTTTGGAAAGAATGATACAGAGATTCCAACCGTTGGTAAGTCGTATATCTGTTAAACTGTTACCTCAAATGAGAAGAAATGAGATTAAAAGACTTACAAGCGCTGGTAGGATGAAGGCCAAAACAAGTAAGAAATTTAAAGCAGCTAAGCCAGTAAAAAGTGCTTCACAGAAAAAGAGTAAGAAGTTTAAAATTAAAAAACAAAAAACATATAAACCACCTAAGAGAAAGGTCGTTAAACCTAGATACGCTTCTGGTGGTCCAACAATTAAGAAAGCAAGTAAATCCTATAAAGCCTTTTCTTATTCCATCGGCTAATAACACACATAAATACCGGTATGAACCACGGTATTATAATGGGTGGTGTGGTTGACTATTATTATGATTCAATCAAAAGAGCACCCGGCGCACATAAAATAGCAACCCACCTTAGAAAAGAAGGCTGGAATGTTGAAGTTCTAGACTTCGTACAGTCGTGGACATTAGACGAATTAAAAGAATTCTCCAGACAGCGAGTAACTAAAGACACAAAATTCCTCGGCCTTAGCGCTACATTTTCCATTAGATTTAAAATAATATTTGAATTTGCCAAATGGTTTAAGCAAGAGTATCCAGATATTCTAATCGTGGGAGGCTCACAAGCATTTCATAACTGCGAAGGAATACCATTAGATTATATGGTACATGGTTATGGCGAATTAGCAATGAGTGCTATTCTTAGTGGCAATGTAAAATACACTGAACATAGGTGGTTAAATGGCCACAAATTTAGACGCGTAGACGCTACACACGATTACATGGCAGCGCGTATGAAAGACCTAAGTACGCATTACGAGGAAAGGGACTATATAGAGCCACAGGAGGTCCTCACAGTAGAGTTTGGCCGTGGATGTATATTTAACTGCCACTTTTGTACATTAACCTACAGGAACATTAAAGACGATCACAGCAGGGCTGAGGATAACTTATATAAAGAACTGTTAGAAAACTACAACAAATGGGGCACAACAAATTACTCTATATCAGATGAAACGGTTAATGATTACACAGAAAAAATAGAAAGATTTGCAGGCGCTATTAGAAAACTACCTTTCAGACCCAATATGGCAGGGTATATAAGGGGTGATTTATTAGTACACAAACATAAAGACTGGCAAGCAATCGAGGATATAGGGTTAAATACACAGTTCTATGGTATAGAGTCCTTCCATAGACCCTCTGCCAGGTCCGTAGGGAAGGGTATGGAAACAGGCAAACTACAGGACGGACTACTAGAATATAAAGACTATATGAATTCCAAAGGGCATTTTCAGGCACATTTAAGTCTAATAGCAGGCTTACCTCACGAAACTTTAGACACATTAAGGGAAACTAAAAGATGGATAGTAGATAATTGGATAGGACAATCAGCACAAATTATGCCTTTATGGATACCAGATCAAACTAGACAATATGAAGAGCAAAGTAGATTTGCAATGAACCCAGCGAAATATGGATTTACAAAAACTACAATGGCAGAAACAAGTAATGGATTCTGGGAAGATGGCCCACAAAAAAGATTCGGAAAGTTATATAAAGGCATTAAATTTAGAGAAGAACAGCAAGAAGGTAAAGTAGTTTACAACACAGAAGAGAGCACATTTCAAGAAGAAATGTCCTTTATGAACTGGAAAAGTGATACTCTTAACCTATATCAAGTATTAGAATACTTAGAAAACGAATGGTATGTAGATGATGAACACATATTACATCAACCTCCATTGCCATTTTCTTATCATAATTGGTTAATAGATCCTAACTACAAATGGGAAGATATGTCTAAACCTATGAAAGACTTACCACCACCTCAAGAAGTGGCAAAGAATTTTATTAAAAAGTATAAGCATAAAAAATTAAATGTTCAAGATGTATAAATACCAGTATAACTTATAAGAAGTGTAATATGGCATACGATAAGAAAAGACTAGACACACTAATTAGGCAGGGTATGATGCCTGCCAAACAGTTACCTATACTACATAGGGCGTTGGAGAAGTTAAAGTCTGGCCAAGTACCAAATCCTTATGAAAGAGAAGCTATATCTAAACTATTAGATAAAACTATGGGATTTCAATTTGGAGACGATATAACTTATCAAAGAGCTAGATTACACACACAAAGAACTAGATATCAAACGGAGGAGTCAAAAGTGGCAAAAGAAGATAAAGAAAGCAAGGTCATTGTTCACGACGGCACCGAAGACGAGGCATCAGCCAACAAAAAGAAGGATAAAGAAGAGAAGAAGAAAAACTCTAAAGATTCTAAAGACAATGGTGAGAAGCAAGACTTTTCGGAAGCAACTGGTAACAGACCTGCAGACAAAGAAGAAGGAGACAAAGAATCTCCTAAACAAGGCGGATCTGTAAAACCCGAAATAACCGATGGTCCTAAACAAGATTCAAAACCATCAATTAAAGAAGGCCTTATAGCAGATCTAGATTCAGAAGGCAAAAGATTAAGAGCTAATAGATTAGGAAAAAGGAGAGGCAAAATTTCTAAAGAGAAATTGGCTAAAGCAATTCCAGCAGCTCTTAGAAAAGAGAAACAAAAAGCAGGATTATCAGAAGATCTAGCTAAGTTCAATAGTTTATATCAAGAGAACTTAGAGAGAGCATTGGCTAATAATAAAGTAGACAATGTAAGAGATGTTCCTGAAAAAATTAAAGCAGATCTTTTCAAACATGTTGAAGAAGCAACAATGTCAGATAAACATCTTAAGATGGCTAAAGGTATAGCATGGGATAAGAGATACCAAGGTTCTAATTATTCTGGAGCAGCCAAAGCAATGGAAAAGGTTAAGAAAGGCCTTTCAGATCATCCAGAAGCTCAGAAACATCTCAAACATGCCAACGAGATAGAGCCACGGCATTGGAAAAAGAAAGGCTTGTCCGATACTGAGAAAAAAGTCAAAGAAGAGGTTGAAACAAAAGCAGACACAGAAGCTAAAGTCGAGAAAACACCTAACCAGATAGTTAGAGATGTTCACAGAACTGTAGCAGATGTAATGGCAGGAAGATCTATTGAGGTTTCAGACGAACCTTTAGTAGTAGATCCTAATGTTGAATCTCAAGCAGAATTAGATAGAACTGTTAATGTACAAGAAGGAGCCAGAGAAGACGCTATAAGAGACATGAAGTCTCCAGGAGCTACAAAAGGAATGGCACCTCAAAAGAAAGAGCCTAAGCCAGGTAAATCAAAACATGATGGTTCAGAGAATAAAGGCCCAGATCATATAGTTTCTCAATTAAGAAAATCTATAAGTCTTGGCGATAAGCATGATGGTGTTAAGTTCCAAGATGGAAAGACGCATAAAGTGAGTGGCGAGCACGCGCATAAATTTTTAAATAAATATATGGGTAGCAAACCAGCAGATAAATTAAAGATGCAGTCTCACGCACATGCATCACATGATAACTTTAAAACACACATAGATTAATAGGAGAAAAATATGTCAAATTGGGGAGCAACTGACGCGGACGAAAGTAAGCCTAAATTCCTTACTACCGCTCAGCAAAAAGAAGTATATGCTAATGCCAGTGGATGGGTTGTTGAAGCAGGTTCTACTATGACAGGAAATGGCCGTACAGGCGCTGATCCAGAAGTTCTAGTAGCCATGTCTTCTCTTACAACTAACCTAGGAGCAGCAGATATTACACAAATTGAATGGGTTACAACAGAAGCAGATAAGTCAGCAGGCTTTACGCTTTCAGCTATTGTAGGATTCAATGAAGAAGTAGATGTAACAGGAACACCTCAACTATCAGTTACCAATGGTAACCAAGGTAGTGGTTCAGGTCGTGGCCCACATGTACTTTCATACGCTAGTGGAACAGGTTCAAACGAACTTACATTCTCATTAGTTATAGGAGCAGCAAACGCAGCTACTAACGCAGACGATGTATTAAGCTTTGGAGCTAATCCACTTGCCTTAAACAGCGGCACAATTAAAGATAAAGGAACTACACAAGTTTCTACTATCACAAGTGCAGCGGGTATTGGTACAGCAGCTGGCACAATAACAGTCGTAGCTTAAGGAGTAAATAATGGCAGATAGTAAACTATCAGAGTTAACGGCAGCTACATCAGCGGCTGGGACAGACACCGCTTATTTAGTTCAGAGTTCAGTCTCTAAACAAATAACCGTAGCAAACTTGTTCGCGAATGTGTCTACACCTGTACAGTTTACTAGCTCCATTCAAATAGGCGATCATCAAACTATGACAGCAGTTGGTGCTATTAGCACTGCCTATAATGTCACATTTATTAATGACGTCTCGGGCGGAGGTACTTGTTCTTTAGGAGCAGGAATAGACGGCCAAGTAATAATAGTAATTATGTCTTCCAACAGTGGTGGCCACACAGTACAAATCTCAGGATCTAATGTGGCTCAAACAATAAGTTTAGACTCTGCAGGAGAGAGTGCAACTTTATTGTATGACACAGGATTGAGTAAGTGGTACTTCATTGGAGGAAGCGCAACAGTGACCTAGATTATGACTGAACTTAATGATGATAACTTTTTGATCTTTGCCATAAAAAATTACCAAAATCCCTCATGTACAGGGATGGAGGAATTAGAAGATGATTTAAAACGATTTAAATATTTAAAACGCTTGTTAAATAGATATACGAATACAGGCGAGCCAAATGAAAGGCTAATTATAAATCATTTAATACTTCTTTATAATGTATTTGGTAAGGCAACAACAGAAATGTTGTTTTATAAATTGGAGGAAAAATATTGGTCCGATTTAAAAACTTACTTGGTGTTCTTAAATAGAATGCCACTTGAAGAAGTATATACGCAAGGGTTACAGGTTAAGAAAGGCGTAAATACTCCTTTGAACGAGAAATTAATTAATATATTAAGGAAATTTTAATGAGTAGAGCGCTAGACGCAGTAGTAGGAATTAGGTTACTTAAATTACTAAGTACACCCATAGCTAAGTCAAAGGCCTTTCAATTAGGTCTAATAGATGCTACTGGTAAGAAATTGAAGAACCCTTCAAACACAACAGAAAGAAACGCTTATACTTTATTAAATAGATTTGTATTTAAAATACAAAAAGCGTTAACCAGATCCTCAGACCAAAATGCTAGAAGGCTGTTAACATTTGCAGCTGCTATGGCATTATTAAGAGAATATGATGAAAACGAACAAGATGATTTAGATGTAGCAGTATTGTTAGAACTTTATATGCAAGACGAAACGGTACAGCAGCAGGCTAGACTTTTAGAATCAAATGTGCTATCATTTAAAAATTATATTGATGAGGAGAACGGAGTAGCAGGAGGAGCAATTGCTGGAATAGGAATTGGTCCACAAGGGGAACCGGGTGTCGATCCTAGAATGATGCCAATGGCCAGAAGAAAAAAGAAGAAAAAGAATGCCAACAGCAAGTAAATATGATAGAGAAATGGCTACAATAAAAGCAGATGTAGCAGCGATGGGGCACCTTTTCCAAAAACTTGATGATGCTATTGATAAAATAGGTAATGCCAGTGCTAATATTAGTGCTATTCTTGCAGTACACGATGAAAGAATAGATAATGCAGAAAAATTAGTAACAGAGAGGCGTAAGGAGTCAGCAGAAGCTGTTAAAGAACTCCATAGTCGTATTTCAACCGCATCGAGGGAGAGAATGGAAGAACATAGAGCAGTTCAAAAGGATATGAAAGATTCTGAGGAGAAAATACTCCAGGCCATTAACGAATTGAGAAAAGATGTTAATAGAGAACAAGAACATCTTGAAGATAGAATTACTAAATTAGAACAATGGAGATGGATTCTTATAGGAGTTCTGATAGCAGTATCAGCAGTGGTTCCAAACATGGGCAAAATCGTGTCCATAATATCAAATTAATAATACCAAAAGGTACACAAACAGGTAGACAAACAGTTACATAGCTCGTATAATTACGAGTATGTTACATATAGATCTAAAATATATTAATATGGTTTCGCACCGTCTTGATCGTTTCAAGCGGAAGGACGACTATCTATTTAATTTCCGTTGCCCTATCTGTGGCGACAGCAGTACCAAAAAGAATAAAGCTCGAGGGTATATATACAAGAAAAAGAACGATATGTTCTACAAGTGTCATAATTGTGATGCTGGAAAGACTTTTGGTGGATTATTAAAAGATGTAGATCCTATACTGCACAAGGATTATGTCCTTGAAAGATATAAAGCAGGTGTAGCAGCCCCTCGAGCTAACAAAACCCCAGATTTTAGTGGTATGTTTGAAAAACCAGACTTTGGCCAAACAAGCAAGTTGATAGACCAGCTTATGGACAGAGTTGATAAGTTAGAAGACAACCACAAAGCAGTGCAATACTGCAAAGGGAGAAAAATCCCTAGAGATAAATGGAATAGGCTCTATCACATAGACGACATTTCTAAGATACATCAGTTGGCTCCTAAATACAAAGACCGTATTAAAACACAAGAGCCTCGTCTTGCTATTCCATTCTTCTCTGAACAAGGTAAAATGACTGGACTAACACTAAGAGATTATGGTAATAATCCTTTGCGTTATATTATGGTAAAAATAAATGAGAATTCGCCTACTGTTTTTGGCCTTGATTGTATAAGTAATGATACACCAGTTAAAATTGTTGAAGGCCCATTGGATAGTCTTTTTATTGACAACTGTATAGCAGCAGCAGGTGCGTCATTTAACAAAATTAACAGCTTAGGCTTAAACGATCCTATAATAATTGTAGATAATGAGCCTAGGAATGATGTAATATGTAAGATCCTACATAACAATATCAAAGCAGGATATAAAGTAGTTATCTGGCCTGATACAGTAACAGAAAAAGATATTAATGATATGGTAATAGCTAATCTAGATGTTGAGGAAATTATAAATTATAATACATTCCAAAATTTAGAGGCGGAATTAAAGTTTAGAACTTGGAGAAAGTGTTGAAAGAACCCAGTACAGATCTCACAAACGAACGAGAAATTCATCAAAGAAACATCAGAGACATGCAGCAACAACTACAAGAAGCATATAAAAGAATCTCTGAATTAAACGACGAAATACAAAGATTAAAAAAGGATAAGTAATGGCAAAGGCAGAATACCATGGGATCACGGTTGATTTGGACAGAGATAATTTATTTGATACCCTAGGCCTGCAGAGATTAAAAGAAAGTTATATGAAAGAAGAGGAGACTACTCCTCAAGAAAGATTCGCCTATGTTAGTTCCATATTTTCATCCAATTCAGAACACGCACAAAGACTATACGAGTATAGCAGTAAGCACTGGCTGTCTTATTCTACACCTATTTTATCTTTTGGAAGATCTAAAAGAGGCATGCCTATATCATGTTTTTTAAATTATATAGATGACACAGCGGAGGGATTAGTTGAAAACTTATCAGAAACAAATTGGCTTTCTATGCTTGGTGGCGGTGTTGGTATTGGGTTTGGTATTAGATCATCTGACGATAAGTCTACTGGCGTCATGCCTCATCTTAAGACTTACGACGCCTCGTGCCTGGCCTACCGTCAAGGCAGGACTAGACGGGGCAGTTATGCTACTTACCTTGATATTGGCCATCCAGATATTCTAATGTTCCTCGAAATGAGGAAACCAACAGGCGATCCTAATATGAGATGCCTGAACTTACACCACGGCATAAACATTACAGATAATTTTATGCAGATTATTGAGAGGTGTATGACAGATCCAGATGCAGATGACGGTTGGAACCTAGTTGATCCTAATTCAGGATTAATAAGAGACACAGTATCTGCTAAAGAACTGTGGCAAAGAATATTAGAAATGAGAATGGAAACAGGTGAGCCTTACATTCATTATATCGATACAAGTAATCGTGAAATGAAAGACTTCCAAAAAGAATTAGGGTTAAGGATTAACCAGAGTAATCTCTGCTCTGAGATTATTTTACCCACGAACGAACAACGAACAGCGGTGTGTTGTTTATCTTCAGTCAATTTAGAATACTATGACGCTTGGAGTAGACAATCACTATTTTTAAAAGACGTAGCAGAAATGCTAGACAATGTGTTAACATATTTTATAAAGCATGCACCTAAAGAAGTAGGTAGAGCTATATACTCTGCCAAACAAGAAAGGAGTATTGGAGTAGGGGCTTTAGGGTTCCATGCCTATCTTCAAAAATCCGGGTTGGCATGGGAAAGTAATGAAGCAAAAGGTGCTAATCTTAGAATATTTAGACATATAAGGAGTAAACTAGATGAAGCAAACATATCACTTGGAAAGGAGAGAGGAGAAGCTCCAGACGCTGAAGGTACTGGGAACCGTTTTTCTCATCTCATGGCTATTGCTCCTAACGCTTCCAGTAGTATTATTATGGGCAACACTTCTCCTAGTATCGAACCTTGGAGGGCTAATGCTTACCGTCAAGATACCTTATCAGGAGCTTATCTTAATAAAAATAAGTACCTTGATAACATCATTAAAGAGTATTGTGAGAACCACCCAAGAACAAATTACGACGAGGTTTGGTCCTCAATAATAAGCAGCGATGGCTCGGTACAACATTTAACGCAATTATCAAAAGAACAAAAAGAAGTATTTAAAACATCTATGGAAATAGATCAACGATGGTTAATTGAACATGCAGCAGATAGGCAAGAATATATAGATCAAGCACAGAGCCTTAATCTATTCTTTAGGCCTGATGTTAATATAACATATTTACATGCCGTTCACTTTCTAGCATGGAAGTCAGGTGTCAAGACATTATATTATTGTCGTTCAGAGAAATTAGGTAAAGCAGACAAAGTTTCTAAGCGAATTGAAAGAGAAATTATACAGGAACTTGACATGACAGCCATTGCAGACGGAGAGTGTTTGGCATGCGAAGGTTAGAATATCAAACAATAAATGATTTAGAGCCATATAGCATAGAATATGCTAAATGGAATTATTCTATTGTATTATTTGGAGACTCTACAACTTATGGCCAGGGTTTAGAAGAGGAAGATAGATTACATAATATAATAGACACAGTATATCCTGTAATTAATACAGCTTACATAGCAGAATCTAATGAACATATATTTAAAAAGTTTATTGATGCAGTATATAAACATGGATTGCCCCGTGCAGTTATTGTAGGATACTCCTCACCTTTTAGAGAGGCATTGGTTGAAAATAATACTATCAAAAGTGTTGGCCATTGGAATAAACCTGATATGGATAAAGAGACTATGCTATCAAGAACAGGAGATATAATTAAAAGCATTAGATTAATGACTAAAAATTCTCCGTGTATATTAAAAGAATGGACAGTATTCATACAGAGTGATTATTATAGAGAGCAGGGAGTTTATAATTTGCCTTTTGAAGATTACGCAAAAGATGGTAAACACCCAGGACCAAAGACAATAAGAACATTATCAAATTGGATAGGCAATGTTTGAAATAGACGAACAAGGAATACCTGCAGAAGGAACCATAGGTGTTGTAGTATCAGGTGGTTTTGATAGTTCTATTCTTTGGCATATAATATATGGTGTATGTTTAAAAAGAGGACAAAAATGTATTCCTTTCACAGTACCTAAAAACGATGGCGCACTAACATACGCTAATAGAATGTTGGACTGGAGTAATAAGCGTTACCGTACAGATTATCCAGACGGCACATACGATATAAGCAGACTACATCCTATCGTTGTTAATTCTGTAAATGTCGATTGGAATATTAACAGACAGTATCAAGGCGAAGAAGTAGCAGAACAATTAAAAGGTGGCATAGTAGAAATAATAGAAGGTGGATATGCAGACTATGTATTCACAGGTGTTAATGAATACCCACCAGATTATGAAACATTATGCTCATATCACATACCCGCTCCTAGGAACTTATCTAGGAACAGTGATTATATTTACGAAGGCAGGCCAGTAAGTGAGATTATCTTACAACCATTTGCAGATTTAGATAAATCAGACTTGGTTTTAATGGCAGAGGAGTTAGGAATATTAGAAGACATAACAGAGCTAAGTCATTCTTGTGTTGAACTAATAAGAGGAAGATGTGGAGAATGCTTTTGGTGTAAAGAGAGGGAATGGGGGTTTGCAGCAGCAGGCCATTTAGACACAGGAATAAACTAAGAGGATACAGATGGTGGCAAAACTTAAATTAACAGATGAAAGAGATTACTTCAAACCTTTTAACTATCCATGGGCATATGATGCGTGGCTAAAACACGAACAATCCCATTGGTTACATACAGAAGTACCAATGGCAGAAGATGTAAAAGACTGGAAAGACAAACTATCAGACCCTGAGAAAGCGTTTCTAACGAACATATTCAGGTTCTTTGTACAAGGAGATATAGATGTTGCAGGTGGTTATGTAAACAACTATCTACCTTATTTTCCACAACCAGAGATTCGTATGATGTTGTCGGGATTTACAGCTAGAGAGGCGCTCCATGTCGCTGCCTATGCACATTTAATAGAAACTTTAGGTATGCCAGAGTCTACATATAGTGAGTTCTTAGAGTATCAAACTATGGTAGAGAAACACGAATACTTCATGGAACTATCAGGCCAAAATGGAACACCGGCATCTATTGCTACAAATATAGCAGCATTCTCAGCATTTACAGAAGGCATGCAGTTATTCTCATCTTTTATAATGTTATTAAATTTCCCTCGTCATGGTAAGATGAAAGGCATGGGACAGATTATTACTTGGTCTATTGTAGATGAAACTATGCACGCAGAGTCTATGATTAAACTATTCAAAACTTATGTAAGAGAGAACAGAGGCATTTGGAACGACAAAACTAAAAAAGAGATATACGATATAGCAGAGAAAATGGTAGACTTAGAAGAGATGTTTATTGATACATGTTTTGCTATGGGTGATATGGAGAATTTAAATGCTAAACAGGTTAAGCAATACATTAGATATATTGCTGATAGAAGACTTATAAGTATGGGAATGAAAGGAATATTTAAAGTTAAAAGGAATCCATTATTATGGGTTGAGGAGATGATTAACGCTCCTACTCATACAAACTTTTTTGAGAATAGAGCTACAGACTATGCTCGTGGAGCGCTTAAAGGCGACTGGGGAGATGTCTGGGGAGTAGCTAATGACTAGTAAATATATAGAATGTGTAAAATGTGAAGGGACAGCTCATATCGAACATGAGCAAGATCACAGCTTTTATGTTATAAAGTATTGTCCCTTCTGTGGAGAAGAACTAGAATTAGAAGAGGAGTTAATATTAGATGACGCTTTCGAACAAGAATACCAAGCTAACAATTAACGATATTGGAGGCTATATAGCCAAAGAAGATGAAAGATATACTGTAAAAGATAATCCTCATCTCAAAAATCTAATGCTAAGTAGTACATTTCTATTTGCAAACAAAGAAACATCTGGCCATACACACGACGGACAGGAAGAGATTTATTTCTTTGTTAAAGGCCATGGTGAAATGACATTAGATGATGATAGATTTCCTGTAGAAGAAGGAGATGTAGTCGTAATAGAAGATGGTGTATTTCATCAAGTCCATAATACTGGACACTTGGGCTTGTATTTTGTATGTGTATTTGATGGTGGTAGGAACCATTAGACACATATAAATACTATAATGGCTAGAAAAAAGAAAGAACCTAAGAAGCATAGAGTATATTGTACATATTTTCCTGATGGAAGGTATTACATTGGTTACTCATGTAAAACAGATAAACAATTTGAGAAGTATTATGGCAGCTCAACTATTGTAAAAGAATCAGTAGATGAGTTACAGAAAGAAGTAATAGCTGAATACCCCTCAAGAGCGCCTGCTAAGATGCAGGAGTTTTTATTGCAATGGCAACAACGACACGACGATAGGTGTGTAAACGATATGTTGCATGTAAGGATACGAAGTAGTTTCCTAAAAGAATTCATACCTATCGAATGGAGGCCAAATGGTTAAAACAAGTAATTTATCATTTATTGTAATGACATTATTTTCTGCATTGGCAGTATCAGCAGTCGCTGCATACTTTTCTATTGTAGGCCTGATGGCTATATTCTCTGCTCTACCACTATCCATATTGTCTATGGGAATAGTATTAGAAATAGCAAAACTTGTAACAGCATCGTGGGTGTATCAGTATTGGGAACGCATAGCATTCCTGATGAAAACCTATATGATTACAGCTGTTATAGTTCTATCATTAATAACATCTATAGGTATATTTGGCTTTTTAAGTAAAGCACACATGGATCAAGCAGCAAGTGCTGGAGATGCTGGCGCTGAGGTTACCAGAATAGAGCAGTTGGTTGAAAGAGAACGAGGTAAAATAATATCCTTAGAAGAGAGAATACAAAGGATAGACGATGGAGGAGTATTAGACATTACAGATTCTATCCGTCAACAGGAAGAGATTAGAGATACTGCATGGGATAGAGTGCAGGGTGACATAGACTACGCCGAGGAACAGATTGATAAGATTAGAACCTCTTTAGACTCAGATTTGGTGATAGAACAGTCAAAACTTGACGGTTTAGACGCTATAGTAGCATCTTATACAACCCAAGGTACTACTGGAAATGCCTTTAGTCGTACAGATAATGTGGCAAAAGGGCTTGAAGTAAGGGAAGGCCAGAAAGCTGAGAGATCTGAAATAGATATTAAAATAAAAGAGTTACGAGACTATGCTGAACAACAGATAGCAGGATATCGTAACCAAATAACAACATACAGAGCAGACACACAAACAACTATAGATGGTGCTAATAGTGAGATAAACAGATTAAGAGATAATGAGAGTTCTGCACAAACAGGAAGAGATGGACAAATAGATACCTTACAATCACAAATAGACGATGTATATCTTAGAATATCTGATTACAATGAGGATCTATTTGAGAAAAGGTCTGTTGTTAGAGAGTTAGACAATGAAGTAGGACCAGTTAAATATATAGCACAATTACTTTATGGCAGTTCTGGTACAGCAGCAGTTGATTCTGCCGTACAAATTGTTATAATGCTACTTATATTTGTATTTGATCCTTTAGCTATTATATTAATTATAGCAGCTAATTTAAGTTTTAAGGAGAGAAGAGGTGGTAGGATTACAGCAATGTCAGCACCAGAGGTAGACTTTGTTGAAGAACTAACACAAGCAGATAAACCAGAGGAAGGTTCATGGGCTGCACAAAGTTCAGCACCCATACCAGACTTTGAATTAAGTGATGTTGTAAGTGTTGATGAAGATGTACATATTGATGTTGAGTTACCACCTGATGGTACAATGACAAAAGATATGTTTGAGCCTAAGGAATTAGAAACTTGGGTTTCAGACAAATATGGAGAAGAGTCTGCGATGGACCCTAAGAAGGAAGTAGACTTACAATGGTTAATAGATAAAAAGAGGAAGAAAAATGCCTAATGTAATAGAGTTTCACCCAGAGAGGAACAACGACGATTGGAGAGTAAGAGTAGAAGGCCTACTTAAAGTTGGTAATGGTAAATTCCATTTCCAGAAAGTAGATGGTAGTCTAAGAGATATGTTTTGCACACTACAACCTAGTGTGCTACCAGAAGATTTTAATACCGAACTTACTAATCAATCTAAGCCAGGTGTTCTAACTATATGGGATATTGAAAATAATGGTTGGCGTTCTATGAGATATGAGAATGTTATTCAGTTTAAGTTTTTGGGTGATCAAACAACAGATCCTGAGCACGAGTCCACATTTATTCAGCAATAATGGTCCTATAGAGTATTGACTCTAGGTTGTACTGCGCTTATAATTAGTAGTATGAATATTAAAGGAGTCCTTTCATGGCAAGAATTAAAAAACGCACTCAGTACCTTATGGCTGAACCAAATTGGGCTACACTTAGCCTAATTAACGATGAGGAAGAGCGATATCAAGCTTTTAAAACCACAGGATACTGGATACACCAGGAAATAGCAAACAAAGAAACTTACAAAGAGTTTCGGGAATGGGTTAAGAAACATTCTGGTTGGGATAA
>Ga0066862_10000398_pt1 | contig 17266 bp, 18 predicted proteins | sample ETN02SmetaG_FD_66431 | JGI IMG/M metagenome (GOLD analysis project Ga0066862, IMG submission 66431) | Marine microbial and viral communities from oxygen minimum zone, Eastern Pacific Ocean - ETNP2014F10-02SV255 | ecosystem: Environmental > Aquatic > Marine > Oceanic ... | reverse complement strand
AATGACATCCACCAGTTTCTAAAAGATCAGTCAGATGAGATTAGTGCATCAGTTGAAGGGTTAACTTTGATCGATTTATTAAACAGGAATGCAGAAGAATATGGAGATTTTCCTGCTTTGAATGAACCAGCTAATAGCGAATATACATCCTGGAACCCTATGAGCTGGTCAGAGACTAGAGATATGGTTCATAGAGTAGCAGCAGGCCTAATAGCTATAGGATTAGAACCGAAAGATACCGGATTTATTATGTCAAACAATTGTATAGAGCACAACATAGCTGATTTAGCTATATTACATACAGGGGCAGTACCCTCTACTCTTTATAGACAGCTAAAGTCAGGACAGATTGAGTATGTAGCGGATCTCATGGAAGCAAAAGTTGCTTTTGTTGGTGATTCTGAACTATTTGCAGAAGTTGATGAAGCAAAGAAAAAATGTCCAAAACTAGAATATATAATTTTATTCAATGATTTTGAGAAGCATAAAGATAAAGAATATGTACTTAGTTGGGATCAGCTAATTGAAAAAGGTGATGAATTATTAAAAAGGGACAGGGAGAAGCTTGATGAAGCAATATCAACTGTAACCCCAGATTCTTTAGCTTGCTTAATCTTCACTTCCGGTACTACTGGAAGACCTAAAGGAGTGATGATTAGTCACCACAATGTTATATGGACTAATGAAAGCCTTTTTTCTCAAATGATTACGGCATCGAGCAATCCGCGAATTGTTTCTTACTTACCGATGGCACACATTGCTGCACGAGCTGGAGATCATTACCAAGCACTTTATAGGGTTGGGCAAATATTCCCTGTGCCAGTTTTAGATGACATGAGAGTTGCTCTACCAACAATCAAACCTTCAGTGTTTTTAGCTGTGCCTAGAGTTTGGGAAAAATTTAAAGCAGGGTTACAAGCAAAAATTGAAGAAAATCCAAAAAAAGATTTGATCGATAAAGCAATTAAAAATGGTCTAGAGAAGGTTGATTATGAACAAAGGGGTGAGTCAGTTCCTCTAGGGGTAAAAATGAAAGATGTGGTCTTTGCAAAGTTAGTTTTCTCTAAACTCAAAGGGCCCCTTGGGATCATGGATACAGAGTATTTTGTTACTGCTGCTGCACCAATGAATCCCGATGTTCATAAATGGTTCCATGCTATAGGGGTTGATATTACAGAGATATATGGAATGACTGAAGATACAGGTCCATGTACTGTTGGAATCACCAAAAATGCGTTGATAGATTTTGGAGAGAAGTTAAAAGCTGCAGGCGTTCCTATTCCTAAAGTTTCTAATCCTATTGGTAAGGTCGGTTTACCTATTGCTGGTACAGAAGTCCGAATAGAAGAAGATGGTGAGCTATGCATGAGGGGGAGTCATGTTACTCAAGGCTACTACAAAGATGAAGAACAGACAGCTGAAACATTTGATAGTGAAGGATGGCTTCACACAGGAGATTTGGCAGAAATCGATGAGTCTGGTTATGTAAAGATTATAGGAAGAAAAAAAGAGATACTTATTACTTCTGCAGGGAAAAATATAGCTCCTGTCGAGGTTGAAGAACTAATTAAGCCACATATTTTAGTTGGACAGGTTTGCATTGTTGGAGATGGAAAGAAGTATCTAACTGCTCTTATCGTACTAGATGCTGACGGGGGTGCAGAGAAATGGTCAGGAGAAAACGGAATTACTTATGATTTAAAGACACTTTCTAGTAATGAAAAAGTTATCAGTGCAATTCAAGAACAAGTTGATGAAGCGAATAGCAAGGTAGCTCAAGTTCAGCAGATAAAGAAGTTTGTTATTTTGGAAAATGAATGGACTGATACAAGTGGTGAACTTACACCTACTCTTAAGTTAAAGAGGAATGTTATTAACGAGAAGTACAATCAAGAAATAGAGAGTATGTACAAGGGGGATGAGTAAGTGCCTAAGGTAAATTTTGAAGATAGGGTAGTAATTGTAACAGGAGCAGGAAATGGCTTGGGGAAATCGTACGCTTTAGATTTAGCTAACAGAGGAGCAAAAGTAGTAGTAAACGATTTGGGCGGTGCAATGGATGGATCTGGTTCTGGAAATTCTCCAGCAGACGATGTTGTAGAAGAGATTAAATCAAATGGTGGTGAGGCAGTATCAAGTTATGACTCAGTATCAACAAGGGAAGGAGGGGAGGCAATTGTATCAACTGCTTTAGATACTTATGGAAAGGTAGATGCTGTTATTAATAATGCTGGAATTTTAAGAGATAAAAGTTTTGCAAATATGACTGAAGAAGAGTTCTCTATAGTGATTGATGTCCACTTAAAAGGAACTTTCTATGTTTGCCATCCTGCATTCAAGATAATGAAAGAAAGTTCATACGGGAGAATAGTCAATATAGCATCACCATCAGGGTTGTTTGGCAATTTCGGACAAGCGAATTACGGTGCTGCAAAAATGGGTATAGTTGGATTGACAAACATCTTAGCGATAGAGGGTGCAAAATATAACATTAAAGCAAATGTTATTGCTCCTAATGCGATGACAAGAATGACAGAATCTATTTTTGGTGAAGAAATGGGGAAACTATTCAAAGTTGAACAGGTATCACCGATGGTAGCATACTTAGCCTCAGAGGCTTGTGAACCAACACATGAGATTTTTTCCGTTGGGGCTGGTAGGTTTGCTAGAGTAGGGATAAGTACTCACATTGGATATTACAATCCCGAAGCAAATGCTGATGACGTTTATTCCAATATAGATAAAATTAGGACAATAGAGAATGCTACATACCCAATGAACAATGAAGATGAATTTATAATTATTCAGCAAGCAGTTCAAGGTAATTAAATAAGTTAATTAGTACTATAATTATTTCATATGTCAGATGTAAAAGTAAAAACTTCAGAAACAGAGAAACTAGTAAGAGATAAGATATCTGAATTAATTAAATTTAGAAAAGAAACTGATGATCTGAAAGAATTTTGGGGTAAACAGTTTGATTTGGGTTTAGCTTGGATTCAATTTCCTGAAGGCTCAGGTGGATTAGGGATTAATCCAAAATATCAACTTCTTGTAATAGAAGAATTAAGAAAAGCAGGAATTTCACAACAAAACAGGATAGCAAATATTTTAGGAATTGGAATGGGGGCGCCTACAATAATTGAATTCGGTACACAAGAGCAAATACAAAAATATTTAAGACCTATGTTTACTGCGGAGGAAATTTGGTGTCAGCTATTCTCTGAGCCTGGTTCTGGTTCAGATTTAGCAAGCTTATCTACTAGAGCTGTTGATGATGGAGATTCATATATTCTTAACGGTCAAAAAGTATGGACGACGTTGGGGCATCTCGCTAAATGGGGACTTGTTGTTACTAGGACAGATCCCGATGTTCCAAAGCATAGAGGTTTGACTTTCTTTGTAGTAGATATGGAGGGTGAAGGAGTTGAGGTGAGGCCCCTACGACAAATAACAGGGGAAGCTGAGTTTAATGAAATTTACTTTACTGATGCAAGAGTACCTAAGGAAAATTTACTTGGAGAAGTTGGAGATGGTTGGCGTGTTTCTTTAACTATATTGATGAATGAAAGAGTTGCTATAGGAGGAAACGTTAGAGAAAGGGGAGAAGGCGCTCCAGGCCATTTAGTACAACTATGGAAAGATAGAGATTTAGCAGATGCAGTTCAAAGAGATAAGCTTCTAGAGCTCTGGATAGATCAAGAAGCTGTACGCTTAACAAATATAAGAGCAGCTGAATCAAGAGAAAAGGGAACTCCCGGCCCTGAAGGTTCTACTAGTAAGCTCTATGAAGCAGAAATAAATAAGTCATCATATGAGTTTGGAATGGAGCTTTTAGGTGATGAAGCCTTGCTTTTTCCCCGAGGATATGACCTTACACAGCCAGAACTTAATTTGGAGAATGAAACTTTCGGATTTACTGACACACAAAGCCTCTTTTTGAGATCCAGAGCAAATTCTATCGAAGGTGGAACTTCTGAGATAATGAGAAATATAATTGCTGAAAGAGTTCTTGGCTTACCTAGTGAGCCTAAATTAGATAAAGATAAGGCCTGGAAAGATATCCCTAGGTCTTAACGGCTATTGCAGCCCTCCCTTCTTCTATCGATATCCTTATTTCTTTACCAATAGACTGGTTTCTCAGTGTTTCTGAAGAACCAAACATTACTAATTTTGTATTAATATCCCACTTGGCTCCTTCAATTACAAGGTTCTTTAAGTCACTTATAGGTATGATGCTAAACATTTGTCCAAAATCTATATCTAACAATATTTCATTTTGAAAATATATTGAGTAATCTTTTTGAATCCAAGTTGTTCTTATTTTATTAGAAAGAGATGAACATAAAAGGAGTATTCCGAATAACTGATCAGTTTCCCCCTCCTCCCCACCTATCAGTACAACTTCATCACTATTCAGTTCAATTGCTAAATCATAAGCAGCTTCAAGGTCTGTTCTATTTTTATTCTTATCTAGTTCAATAAATATTGCCTCATCTTTTCTTGCTCTTCCCAAATCCTTTTCTGATATTGAATCGAAATCACCAACTAAGTGTGTAGGTTGGAAAAATAGTTTGTATAAGTGAGTGACCCCAGAGTCCACTCCAATTAAATATTTATATTCATCCTCTAGTACATCTCTTTCGATTCCGCAGTCTCCACCAGCTGATATAAGCGTTATTGTTGACTTCATATGATTGATAGTAATATCTATTCAATAATCGGGCTTAATATTTTTTCACATTGCAATAATGCTTCTATTGTTTTATTACTATTTTCTCCATTTGCGAAAACAAATCCCAGATATCTTTCTGAAAAAGGAGGTTTTCTTACATTAGAACCTATAGGAAGCGAGAGCTCAATATTAACTACTTCATTGATTTCTTTAGCCTTATTTTCGTTATCTAATCCTTTAAATATGCCATCTGTAGGGATTGGGAGCATGAGTACTCCCGAAGAAGGAGAAGCCAAATCTAATGATATCTTTCTATCAAGAAGTAAATCGCTTAAAATTACTTCTTCTAGAGAATTATTGAATAAATTAAAATTCAACGACCTAGAACAGAGCCCACCAATAGTCCTAGGGTTCACCTCTATTATAAATATTTCATCTTCAATAATCTTGAACTCAATATGAACAGGTCCGTTGGTTAACCCGAGGCTAGTGCATGCTTTCTGACAAACATTTTCAATTTTCTTTATGATTATTAAATCGATTTCCGCTGGTGCAACAAATATTTTTTCTTCATAGTAAGGACCCTGATAGTCACCAGGTTTGTCAAATATTACAACTCTTTTAAGTAAACCATTCTTGAGGTATCCTTCGAAAGCAAACTCTTCCCCAATAATGAACTCTTCTATTACAACTTCATTAGTAGGGCAATTGTCAATTATTTTCTGAATTTGTTCATCATTTGTATAGTCTTTCTCAAGAGACATTACCCCTATACTTGCAACACCTTTATCAGGTTTTATGATTGTTTTTGTATTGATTTTATTCCTCCACCTATTAACTTGTTCTAAGTCATTTGCTTTCTCATATTTTGGTTGAAAGAGTCCACTTGCAGAAAGTATTCTTCTAGTTCTTTCTTTCGATAGGCAGTTTTCAACGGCTTGAGTACGATTTCCTGTAGTTGATAGTTTCTCCACTAAAATAGATGCAAATGTTACACTTGAGTGATCGACTGGGAGAACTAGGTCTATATCCTTTGGTAATTTATCAATTAGCTTATTATCTAAACTTTTAAAGTCTGTCGAGAATATATTCTTTGCACCAAGTTGTTCACTAGCTTGACTTGAATCAGTAACAATGACCATATCAAGATTAAGCTTTATTGCAGCGTTAACAAAATCTTGAGATTTATAGCTTTTATCGGGTATAACAAAAAGTACTTTATTCATTCCTTGCACATATCTTATATTTAGTACAATTCAAGTATGACAGAATCTGTAAGTTTTGATATTGCTGAAAAAGCAGTCAGTAAAATTATAGAATTGCGAGAGCAGGAGCCAGGGGGTAAGGATTATGCCTTATTTCTTCAAATAGATGGGATGCAAGGGAATCAGTTTACATATGACTTAAGCTTCTTAGATGTTAAAGAGGCAAGAGATGACGATGTCCAATTACAATTCGGTGATTTACCAGTAATTATTGCTGCAAAAGATAAGGACAAGTTTGATGGAGCATCACTTAATTTATCTGAAGATCTTAACTCACTTGAGATAGATAATCCTAATACTCCAAGTCCTAATATACTTAATACATCAGAACCAATTCCTGAACTTACCGGAGAGCTTGCAGAAAAAGTACAAACAATTTTAGATCAACAGATAAACCCTGCAATAGCTTCTCATGGTGGGGTAGCAAAATTAGTTAATGTTGAAGGAAATGATATATACTTACAACTTGGAGGAGGTTGTCAAGGTTGTGGTATGGCTCAGGTCACATTATCTCAAGGAATAGAAGCCTCATTAAGAGAAGCAATTCCAGAGATTGGAAATATTATTGATGCTACAGACCATGCTTCAGGAGACAATCCATATTTTGCAGGTTCAAAGAAATAATTAAAACTTAATTACAACTTTACCTAAATTTTTTCTGTCTAAAAAGTTTTGGAGTGCTTTAGGAGTCTCCTCTATTGAATACACTGCAGATGGCTCTATTAATAGTTTTTCATTCTGTATGAGGTCTATTAATTCTGCAAAGTCTTCCATTGCTTCATTAGGAGAAGTCTTCATCCAGCGCCCCCACCATACTCCTACTATGGATATTCCTTTTATAAGAGTTAAATTTAAAGGTATAGAGGGAATATCTCCATTCGCAAAACCTATAACCAAGTATCTGCCTTTCCACGCGGTTCCTCTTATAGCTTCTTCAGAGTATTCTCCACCGACTGGATCGACTACTACATCTACACCATTATTATTAGTAAGTTCCTTTACTTTCTCTTTTAGATTGTCTGTGTCATATCTTATAATGTGATCAGCATTTAAACTTTTCACATAATCTTCTTTTTCGGCAGAGCCGACTGCAGCATATACCTCAGCACCCATAGCTTTACCAAGCTGTATTGATGCTGTTCCTATACCTCCTGCAGCACCAAGAACTAATAGCTTTTCTCCTTTTGTTAAATTTGCCCTTCTTTTCAGGGCATAGTAAGTAGTACCATAATTTATTGGAAGACTAGCAGCTACTTGGCTAGAAAAATTATTATCAATAGGGATTATTGAATTCTTTTCTAGGATAATTTCCTCAGCAAATCCACCAATATCGGGAAGCCCTATCACTTTTGTCCCAACATCTATATCTACATTTTTCCCTACTTTTTTTACTATTCCAGCAATTTCATTCCCCGGTATAAATGGAGGGTCTATAACTACTTGATACTTCCCCTGAACTAATAAGGCATCTGGAAAATTAACTCCTGCTGCTTCAACATCAATCAATACCTGATTATCATTTATTTCTGGTAAATATATTTCTTGTATTCCAAGTTTGTCTGGAGACCCAAGTTCTGTACAGACTACTGCTCTCAATTAGATTACCTCAAATAATCCAGCAGCACCCATACCACCACCAACGCACATTGTCACGACAACATATTTAGAGCCTCTTCTTTTTCCCTCCAGTAATGCATGCATTGTCATTCTTGCTCCTGTCATACCATATGGATGCCCAATTGATATAGATCCACCATTCACATTGAATATCTCATTATCTATGCCTAATTGGTCCCTACAATATAATGCTTGAACAGCAAAAGCCTCATTTAGTTCCCATAAGTCAATATCTTCTGTATCCAAATTGAACTTATCTAACAATTTAGGGACTGCATAAATTGGTCCTATACCCATTTCTTCTGGCTCAAGGCCCGCAACAGCTATTCCTCTATAGTACCCAAGAGGAGTCAGCCCTTTTTTTTCAGCTACTGCTGATTCCATTATCACAACTGATGCGGAGGCATCTGAAAGTTGAGATGCATTACCTGCTGTTATGAATTTATCACTATAGACAGGAGGTAATGAAGACAATCCTTCGAGTGTTGTCTCCGGTCGATTTCCTTCGTCAGAAGTGATTGTAATCTCATCTTCAGAGACCTCTCCTGTTTCTTTATCTTTTGTCAATTTGGTAGTTGTTACTGCAATTATTTCATCAGTGTATTTCAAATTCTTCTGAGATGACGCTGTTCTTTGCTGACTTTGCAGTGCGTATTCGTCTTGAGTTTCTCTTGAAATATTGTATTTTTCTGCAACATGATCTGCTGTCTCAATCATAGGCATGTATGAATGTTGCTGGTTTTCGATAACATTTGGATCAATGTCTAGTCTAAATTCTGCCGTTTGAACTAAACTAATTGACTCTACACCACCCGCTACAACAACATCCATGTTATCTGTTATTACTTGTTTCGAACCAGTTGCTATCGCCATTAGTCCTGAAGAGCATTGTCTATCAATAGTTGTTCCTGGAACTGAACTAGGAAAGCCCGAAGCTATGGCAGCTAATCTTCCTACATTCAATGCTTGACTCCCTTGTTGCTGGGCACAACCCATTACAACATCTTCAATTTCAGAAGGGTCGATATTTGCTTTTGATACAGATTCTTTTATAGAATATGAGGCTAGAGTTGCTGCTGGAGTATTATTAAATGCTCCTCTGTAAGCTTTTCCTATAGGAGTTCTAGCTGCTGATACGATTACTGCTTCTCTCATTATTTTTTCTCCTTCTTTCTAATTACTATCTGGAATAACGAACATTGTCAAGGCCTCAATAATTGCTGCTGGTTTTTCAACATTTTCTATTTCAATGGTCACAGATGATTTTAGTAACCATCGTCCTCCTTTTTTATCTTGAACTTCTATCAACGTAGAATTTGCTCTAATCCTACTATTAACAGGAACTGCTTCAATAAAGCGCACCTTATCAAGTCCATAATTTATAGCCATAGCAAAATTCTCAGGTGCAAGTCCAGCCTCAGATGACATATAGGAAAGAAGACTAAGAGTTAAGAATCCGTGAGCAATGGTTGTTCCCCATGGGGTACTTTTCGCAGCTTCTGGATCAATATGAATAAACTGGTGGTCATTTGTTGCCTCTGCAAACTGATCAATTCTACTTTGATCTACTTCAAACCATTCAGATACTCCTGTTTGTTGACCAACCATATTCTGTATTTCTTCTATAGGTAAAATTTTCATAATAACTCCTCTAGTAAACTTTGCTTATTTGAGTATGATGCAAAAGATAAAGCACTTTCCCCAAATAAATCAATTGTCTCTTTATCAACATTACCATATGCACCAGATGAGTATCTAAAAAAAACACCTTCCATAATTAGTGCATGCTTCCAATATGAAAATCTTGTGTAAAATTCTATATCCTTTAAATCAAGATCTGTTTTTTCTTCATAAATATCAAGCAGTGTTCTTCTTTTAAGAAAACCTCCTGATTTATTTGGGGAGTATACAAATGGAGATTCTATTTCATCTTCAGACACCCAGGAAGCGATAATAGTTCCAAGGTCTGCCAAAGGGTCTCCAAGCGTACATAACTCCCAGTCAAGCACTGCTAATATTTTTCCATTCTTTCCAACCTTGACATTATCTAATCTATAATCTCCATGAACAATACTTGTCCTTTGTTGTTCTGGTATAGACTCAAATAATAGTTTTGTTGATTTATCTAAATCTTCAATATCTCTAGTTTTTTGACTGCTCCATTGGCTTAACCATCTTTTTAATTGTCTTTCTATATATTTTTCATGTCTCCCCAATTCTTTTAAGCCAGAATCCTCTATTTTGATATTGTGTAACTCGCAAATTGTAGCTATATAATCTTTAGATATTTTCTCTTTCATTTTTTTTGGTAGGGAATCAGAGTCTTTAATTGTAGCAATTGTCAGTCCATCGATGTATTCCATAATATAGAAATCATTCTCTGAAATGTCTTCTTCGGTACACAAAAGATATGGCTGCGGAACTCTATAGCCACAATTATGAAGGTTTAAGATTATTTTGTACTCTCTTACCATGTCATGTGCAGATTGAAGTTTGGATGAAAATGGAGGTCTTCTCAAAACATAAGTATTTTGTTTATCAAAAATTTTGTATGTTAAATTAGATCTCCCAACCTTAAACTGTTCAAAATCAAAATCATGAGACAAATCAAGGTTCTCTGATATCCAAAGCCTGATTTTATCATTAAAAGGGTTCATAAAAACAGAATAATCAGTAATGAAAATATTACTTTGAAGAAATTACATTGATTAAGATATATTATGTGGACTTTTCAATATCACAGAAAGCGGAAGACTATTTAGGTAGGTTAAACACCTTCTTTGACAAGCACATCTTTCCAAATGAAAAAGATTACGACAACGAGATTGAGAACTCTGAAGATCCACTACATATACCAAATTTACTAAATGAATTGAAAGAAATTGCAAAAAAAGAAAAGTTATGGAATCTCTTCCTACCTGACGAAAGATATGGTCCAGGATTATCAAATTTAGACTATGCTCCTTTAGCTGAACTTATGGGTAAAGTTTGGTGGTCTTCAGAAGTATTTAATTGTTCAGCTCCTGATACAGGAAACATGGAAGTACTTGCGGAGTTCGGGTCAGATGAACAAAAAGCAAAATGGTTGGAGCCTCTTTTAGAAGGTGAGATTCGCTCCTGTTTCGGGATGACTGAACCAGGAATTCCATCATCTGACGCAACCAATATTCGATCATCAATAGTGAGGACTGGAGATACATACGTAATAAATGGACGAAAATGGTGGACATCTAATGCGGTAAATCCAAATGCTAAAATATGTATTTTTATGGGAATAACAAATCCAGATAATCCTCCATATCAGCAACAAAGTCAGATCTTGATTCCACTTGATACTGAAGGTGTAAGTATAATTCGCCCCATGAAAGTATATGGTTATGACGATGGATACACGGGACATCCAGAAATTAGTTTTACTGATGTTCAAGTCCCAGTTCAAAATTTAATTGGGGAAGAAGGTTCTGGATTTGCAATAGCTCAAGCCCGATTAGGCCCAGGAAGGATTCATCATTGTATGAGGACTATAGGGCTTTCAGAAAGAGCATTGGAGCTTATGATTGACAGAGCTAAATCTAGATCTACCTTTGGGAAGAAGATAGTAGAACATGGTGTTGTACAGGACTGGATAGCTGAATCAAGGATTAAAATAGAACAAGCCAGACTTTTAACATTCAAAACTGCTTGGCTAATGGACACAGTAGGAAAGAAAGGCGCAAGAATAGAGATATCCGCAATAAAGGTTGCAGCTGTAGAGGCAGCGAGCTATGTTGTTGACAAAGCTATTCAAACGTATGGAGCCGAAGGATTATCTCAAGATACGCCTTTAGCACGAATGAGTGCAGGAGTGAGGTCATTAAGGTTTGCTGATGGGCCAGACGAGGTTCACAAAATGTCCATTGCTAAAAGAGAGATAAATAAAGAGAAATAATAATGGTAGATGAAAAAGTTGTAGTAATTGGTGCAGGACAAATGGGAAGTCAGATTGCTGCACTTTCTGCAATGGCTGGAATAGATACAAATTTATTCGATGAAGACGAGTCTCAGTTAAAACAGAAAATAGAGTTTACAAAGAAAAATATTGCTAACTTGATCCAAAAGGAAAAATTGACCCAAACCCAAGGTGAAAATTATGATAATTTCCTTTTTCCTTGTAGTTCTCTTGAACAGTCTGTCAAAAATAGAACATTTGCAATTGAGGCCGTAACAGAAAGGCTTGATATTAAACATGAAGTATTTAGCTATCTCTCAAAAAATACAGATGACAATACAGTACTTGCTTCAAACAGTTCATTCATTACTGGAACTCAGCTCTCAGAGGCTACAGATTGCCCTTCCAGAGTATTAAATATGCACTTTTTCTATCCACCAATAAGAATGGACTTGATCGAGGTAGCTTATAACGAATGTGTTGAACAGAATATTATAGATAGGACAGTTGACCTTGGGGGTAAAATGGAAAGAAAAGTTGTTGTACTCAAAAAAGAAACACCAGGATTTATTGTAAATAGGATGTTGTCAGCACTTGCTGATGAAGCGTTCCAACTATACAAAGAAGGTATTGCATCATTTGAAGATATAGATATTGCGATCGAAAAAGGATTAGGCCATCCACGCGGACCATATCGCTTAGCTGACTACTCTGGTTTGGATATACATTACTATGCAAAACTAAAGCTTGCTGAAGAAGCAGGTGACCCATCACTTGGACCTCCAGATTTTTTAACTAAAAGAGTGTTAGATGGCAATCTTGGTGTGAAATCTGGAAAAGGATTTTATGATTACTCAAAGAATCCTCCAGAAGCAACAAAGTAATTTAAGAAAGGAGATAAATAATGATCTGTCCAGAATGTGGATGCGGTGAAGACGACAACTAGAAATCTTCTATTTTTACATTAAAAAATACTTCTTTTGTTGCTTTAATCTTCATTACTACCCTTTCAGTTTGAATTTGAAAAGGGTATGGTTTATTAAAGTATTTTTCAGACAGTTTGTCTATATGATCTCTTGCTTCCTTTCCTTTAATTGTTTCGGCTACGTTACCTCTAACTTCTACATATTTGAATGAGTCGTCATTCTTCCATATAAGAATTGAAACTCGTGAGTCTCTTTCTATATTTTTATATTTCTCTCTGTGGATTTCTGTATTTATATATAGAAACTCTTCGTCTGCATCTACCCACATAACCTGTGTTTGAGGACTTCCGCTAGGGAATAAAGTAGTTAGTGCTGCATAATTTGGTCCCTGAGCGAGTTTTATAGTTATTGAGTCTAACATACGTGTTCCTTCCTAATAATATAATAGTTATGAAAGTCGTATTGCAAAGAGTAACAGAAGCCAGTGTGCATGTCGATAATAACCAAGTAAGTAAAATTAATAATGGCTTGCTATTGCTTTGGGGAGTTGAAAGAGGAGATATAGAAGAAGATTCTGTTGCCTTGTCTGAGAAGATAGGCAAATTAAGAATATTTTCTGATCAAGAGAATAAGATGAATCTATCAGTAAAGGATATTCGGGGAGAAATATTAATTGTTAGTCAGTTCACTTTAAATGCCAATGTAAAGAAAGGCAATAGGCCCTCCTTTATTAATTCAGAGGATCCTAGGTTAGCTGAACAGTTAATACAGATTGCAGTAGAAAATTTTGAAAAAAATGGGATATCTACTCAAACGGGAAAATTCGGTGCTCTCATGGATATAAAGCTTATAAACAATGGTCCTGTTACCATAATTTTAAACTCTAAAGATGCGAACGTCAGTTAGTTATGCAGTCTGTAGGGAGATATTTTTTTTAGTAGGAGTAGTCTCTTCAAGTTTTTTATCAAGGTAATATTCTTCTCCAGCCCATAAATGAAGTCCTAAGCCAATTTTCATTGCGCATCTTTTGAAAGCGTCTGATTCTGCATGCTTTGCATTTGTTCCATCACTTCCTTGATCATGTTCGACATCTCCAATAGATGTAATTACAACTTCCTTTTCATCAATTGTGACAGTTAATTTACCAAAGCATCCTACTACACGGCTATCATCAGTTTGTCTTATTAATTCTGTTACTTCCCATGTATATGGGCCACATATCTCAAGCAATCTTTGTGCTATTACTGAATGCGCCACATAGTTACCAAACTTTCCTTTTGGGGCAGGCTTCACCCATTTACTTGGGAAGGGTCTAGATAATTCGTATAATTGATCCATATTATTTTTTCCTTTCGCCATGAGTTAAATCCTGTGCCCACTTGGGAGCAGACTTTGTCTCAGTATTTATAGTTTTAAGATCTCTCTTTTCTTTCCATTCTTTATATAAAAATGTATCTCTTATCAACTGTGGGTCTTTCGATCTTTTTTTAGCAACAGCATCTAGACCCATTAATTTTGGAACAAAGGATTGTCCTAGTACAGCAAGTAGATCCTCAATCAGTGTTTCCTTATCTTTAGCTTCCGTTACCAACCATTTAATTAACACTGTTGGATCAATAGTTTTCCAAGTTGAACTTTTTGAGTATACAAATACTTCATTTCCAAGCCTTATAGATCCATTTTTTGAGACATCATCTGAAATTTTCTCATCACTGAAGTTTTTTATGGAAGAAGTTGCATTTTTTGCAGATCCAGATACATTCCTTGCTACCCATAGAAACTCCATATCGTTACTGTTAGTTAACTTCTCACCGAACTCTGTTACGCCAAAATCTTTTTCTTCTTTATCTTGGCCCACTAATTCGCCTGATAGTTCCAGTACTTCACTTAATACCGTATTCATACATCCTCCTAAGTAATTTATGCTGCTCGTCTAACTTTATTATGACAATTGCATTTATCACTATGATTTGAGCAAATAATTAGGGCTTTCAATCCACCCTGCCTCATTGTTCTTATTATCTCTTTGTTCTTCATACTTAATAAATTAATACAGGAGAGTGACACTTTTTTTTAGGCTAAATATATAAGGTGGAAATATATATAAAACCTGCTTATTATGGCAATAGTATGATAAGCAACTTCGAAGTTGAATCTGGCATGTATAAAGAAGTTGTTAGACAATTTGATCAAGTTGCTGATTTGATAGAGCTTGATCCAAACATTAGAGAGAGACTGAAGTATCCCCAAAGAGCATTGACAGTTTCATTTCCCTTTAGAAGAGATGAATATAAAGAAGTTGAAACAGTAATTGGGTATAGAGTCCAGCACGTACTTAGCATAGGGCCTACAAAAGGAGGAATTAGGTATGCTCCTGATGTTAATTTTGGAGAAGTAACAGCTCTAGCAATGCTTATGTCATGGAAGTGTGCAATAGTAGGCTTACCTTATGGAGGAGCAAAGGGCGGGGTAGCTATAGATCCAACACCCCTCTCTCGTGCAGAGAAACAAAGACTAACAAGAAGATATACTGCTGAAATATTACCAATTATAGGTGTAGATAAAGATATTCCAGCTCCAGATATGGGGACTGATGAACAGACAATGGCTTGGATTATGGATACTTATTCTAACTTTGTGGGCTCAGCACAGCCTGGAATTGTAACAGGTAAACCGGTTTCAATTGGAGGCTCCATAACAAGAAGAGAGGCTACGGGCAGGGGCGCCATAGCAATTGCTAAGAACGCATGTGATAAAATTAATCACAAATTTGAAAATTCAAAAATTGTAGTTCAAGGATTTGGGAATGTAGGAAGGTACGCAGCACTTGATGCCTACGAGAGAGGGGCAACAGTAATAGCTGTTAATGATGTAAATGGTGGTGTAACTAATAACAAAGGATTAAATATTCCAGAGTTATTTAAACATGTATCTAAAAATGATTCTGTTCTAGGTTTTGAAGGAGGAGATGATTTTGACGGGTCTTCAATACTAGAAACTCCATGTGACATCCTTATACCTGCTGCTATAGGGGGTGTAATTACTAGTAAGAATGCAAATAAAATAGATACAAAGATTCTTGTTGAAGGAGCTAATTCACCAACCACAGTCAATGCTCATAAAATTCTAGAAGATAGGGGCATACTGGTTATTCCAGATGTGATTGCAAATGCAGGGGGTGTTACTGCTTCATATTTTGAATGGGTTCAGGACACACAAAATTACTTATGGAAAGAGCAACAAATTTATGAAAGATTAGTTGATGTACTAACGGCAGCATTTGAAGAAGTTTGGATTTTATCCGAGAAGCATGATTGTGATCTAAGGACAGCTGCTTTAATGAAGGGGATAAAAAAAGTTGCTGCTGCAAAACTTACGAGGGGATTATTCCCTTAGAAGTTTATTTATTTTAGCAATAATAGATTCCCTTTCGTTCTGTAAAGATTTTATTTTAGATTCTATTTCTTCTTTATTCACTCCATGTATATTGCTACTTGGGGGTAGATCTGAAGTATTGTCAAACATTGATATTGCTGATAAAGTCTCTTCAAATTCGTTGATTTCAAGAGTCAGTTTCTTCAAATCATCTGTATTTGGATGGTCATCATTGAAAACTGGGCAAATAGGCTTGAAATAACACCAATCACAGAGTGTATTTTTAATTGCTGGGAAATTATCATTTTCAAAAGATACCTTAATTTGCTTCCAAATCTCTAGTATCTCTTCCTTCACTTCCTTTAACATATCTTGGTTAACTTCAAGAGTATGAACTGTTGAGTTTTTCAGATATATGAGTTTGAGTTCAGAAGGTGTTTTTCCTGTCTCTTCTTGTATTAGTAGAGCATATAATTTTAATGCAAAAAATCTTGGTTCTTTGTATTTAATTGCAGGAGCTTTGCCAGATTTATAGTCTAAGATTATTAGATTTCCATTACTATCTTCATCCATTCTATCTAAGATTCCCCTAAGCTTAAGGTCTTCAATTTCCCCCTTAACCCACCTTTCTCGTTCTAGTGGCTGTATTGCTTTAGGGTCTTCAAGTTTAAAATAGTTGCTTAATAGATTAAGTGCATCTAGTCCCCACTCACGCTCATCTTCTCTAGTTTCAAACAAATTTGAATGTTCATCATTATTTCTAACATCATTCCATGCAGCTCTAAATATAGTATGCAAATTATCAACAGTTCGCTCTTCAGGCCTTTTGTCATAGAGAATCTCCAATGCAGTATGGATAGTGGTTCCTTTTGCTTGTACTTCATTTGTAGGTTGTTCTATTTTTATAACATTTGCGTATTCAAATTGTTTGGGACATGTTTTGAACTGGGAAGCTCTTGAGGGAGACAGATTTTTTATCATAAAGTAACTCTAGTTAATATTGTTTTCACATAAAGTAATTAAAATGAATTATAAATGAATAAAATACTTTCTACATTACAAGCTATAGGCATACTAACAACTGTATTGGCACTTTTACTTGTCATAGTTTGGAGTGCAATATCTTTGTTTAATTCCATATAAATCCTCGCGAAAACATTATCTATTTTCCTTTGAAATAAAATTGGAATTCTCTATTATTAAAACACTTAGAAAAAGATTCGCAAGAATCGATTGATAAGTAGAAAATCCCGGAGGGTCGCAAGATCACCTGGGATTTTCACTTTTATAGTAGATTCTCATTAAAATGTGTAAATACTAAAGTTCTTCTTGTGGTAAATACTAAAATAAACGTTGCATTACTAGGAGTTGGGAACTGTGCGAGCTCTCTTGTTCAAGGTCTTCAGTATTATTCAGAAACTAAAACAGAGGATGGATTAATTTCCGATGTCATTGGTGGTTATAAAGTAGAAGATATTCA
>Ga0066862_10000392_pt1 | contig 17401 bp, 9 predicted proteins | sample ETN02SmetaG_FD_66431 | JGI IMG/M metagenome (GOLD analysis project Ga0066862, IMG submission 66431) | Marine microbial and viral communities from oxygen minimum zone, Eastern Pacific Ocean - ETNP2014F10-02SV255 | ecosystem: Environmental > Aquatic > Marine > Oceanic ... | reverse complement strand
AATATTGCACATACCATGGACATGACAAAACCTACCGCTATTTTGCTAATTTTGTTGATGACATTATCGGGATGCACTAATCCAGATTCAAATAATTCAGGTGACGATGTAAAGGAGAAACCAGTATTAGTAATTAGTGCCAATTGGGTTGAAATAGTCGATACATCAAGCATTAACGAAGTAATCGATTTTTCAATAAAAGTAAATTCTAGTATACCAGATTCATGGATTGGCAAACCAGTTGTTACTGATCCTAATGGTGAAGATGTTAAAGAAATTTCTTGGTCGCGAGGATATGATTCTGGCAGTCTTTACTTTGAACCAACTATTATTGGTAATTATACCATCATGATAAATTTGGAAGCCGGAGATATTAATCAAAAATATATCGTTGAAGGTGGTAATTTAACACATTCAGTTGAAATTATTCCACCTACTGAGTATCCTCCAATTATTGTGATCCCAACAGCAATAATAGTGGAAAATCCCGAAATGATACTACTTCAAGGTACTCTTCAGCATTCTTCCATTGAAACATGTTCTATGGTTTTCAACTATGATTCATATCAAAATTTCCCCATTTCTCTGCTAGTTAATGGACAGTGGAGCACAATAATTGATGCATCTGACTCACAACAACATAATGTTGTTGAAATCATTGCATCTTGTGGAGTTTGGTCATCATTAACAAGTTATCAAAATATTACACTTATATTCATAATTTCAGGAATGGATTCTGATGGAGATGGAATAAATGATGAAATTGATATGTGTAATGATGGAGAGGAAAATTCTTGGACATCTACTCTAAATACTGATTATGATACTGATGGATGTAGGGATATTACAGAAGATCTTGATGATGACAATGATGGCGTAAATGACTATCAAGATTGGTGTCTTTCAGTTGTTGGTTGGATTAGTGATTCATCCTCAGATTATGATACTGATGGATGTCATGATTTAGATGAGGATGAAGATGATGACGATGATAGAGTGAATGATATATTGGATTTTTGCCCTAAAGGATATTTGGGGTGGATTTCTACTCTCAGCAATGATTGGGACAGTGATGGTTGCCATGACTATGTCGAAGATTCAAATGACGACCAAGACGACTATGATGACACTAATGATTCATGCCCGTTAGGTGAACAAATGTGGAGTGCTGATTCAAGTAATGATTTTGATCAAGATGGCTGTCATGATTTCTATGAAGATGATGATGATGATAATGATGGAGTTTATGACTTTAATTCAACTGGTGATGTGTTAGACCAATGCCCTCAAACCCCTCTAAATTCTTTGGATATTGATGAATTTGGGTGTGCAGCATTCCAAAGAGATTCAGATGAAGATGGAGTTAATGATTTACTAGACCAGTGTGAAGGAACACCGCTGGGACTTGTGGTAAATAGCATCGGTTGTGCAGATTTGGATGATGACGGGATTTTCGCCAATGTTGACCAGTGCCCCAGCACGCCTGTTAGATGGACTGTCGACAATGATGGTTGTACTGTCGTTCAACTACCAGTACAGTGGACTGTTTCTAACAATCTAAATGGGCCTATGCAAGTAGTTCCTGATTTTACAATCCCTACTCTGGGGGCAACTTTCTACTTTGATGAAGTATGGACAGGAAAGGATGTATATTTATTCCTGTTCAAATATACAAGTTCTAGTGGCAGTTCTAATACCAATGTGTGGGGCCAAAACCCTGGGACTTTGATTAGAAATCTTCCCGACAATACACATCTTTTCTACGGTTCATTTGATACAAGTTATCACAGTGATGTCATCGACCGTAGAACTGCTGTAGAAAATTCACTAAACCCCTCTGAGGAGACTAAATGGAATGATAGAATCCATTATATTGACCAGCGTGCATCAAGTATTTCGGGTGGCCTTGGGGACATGATTAATTCAATCAATAACCCATTGTACATGGGAATTGATAGGTTTCAGATGGCTAGAGAATCCGGTTCTCTAAGTTCATATCCGTCAGGTTCTACAGACCCTTTGCATTTAGCATTTGAACCACAACAATGGAATGCTGAATTCCCTGTAGAAATTAGACTACAGGACCCGGGAATTGAAGTTATCACAATGATGGATTTCGAGTACCATCAAGGTGGTTGGCAAGGAGGTTACTCATCAAAGCGAAATGTTACTTTCCCTGCAAATTTATCATCATATGATACATTGGAAATATATCATGAACACGCTTGCGATGAAAGAAGCAATCGTTACGGAAAATCTGATGGAAGCGAAGGTGGATGTCACGAATGGGATTATGAGGCAAATTTGTATATTTGTGATCCTGTGGATGTCAATAGTTGTGGGACCGAATATGTACGTTGGATTACAACATATGGCAGAGAAGGGCGTTGGTTGACCGACCTTACACCTTATTTATTCATGATTGAAGACAGTGATGTTAGACAATTTAGATACGGAGGGGCCAATCGTGGTAGTTTGACAATTTCCTTCCTGCTAAGTAATTGGGGTGAGGCTGATATTGCACATAGTGGAGAATTTGCCTTTTCTGGAGGACAATTCGATGGAACATATAATGATGAAACAAAATATGACAGAGAATTCAATTTCACAGTTCCGTCTGGAACTACACGTGTAGAAATTGTCTCAACAATTACAGGACATGGTTTTGGGAAAGATAATCAAAACTGTGCTGAATTCTGCAATCATGAGCATCACTACTCAATGAATGGATATTCAACTGCCGAGTTACATCCTATAGCAAATTCAAACGATGGATGCAAGCAACTAGTCGGTGAAGGTGTTGTTGCTAATCAATATGGTTCTTGGCCATATGGTAGAGCCGGATGGTGTCCTGGACAAGATGTTAAGCAATGGAGATTCGATATATCTTCATGGTCTGATATGTCGGGTTCAAGCATCAATAATCTAAATTATCAGGGCTTATTTAATGGACAAGAATACAGTCCTTCAGATGGAGTTGGAAACGGTAATCGAAATATCCATGCAGAAATTTGGATCGTATTTTACCAATGAATTACTGTTGAGGTATGGGAGAAGGTAATTCCCTTAGCAATAGTGGATTGATATGGGTTTCAAGATTACGATAATCACTATCCCTACGTTGTGGAGTAAAACCTGCTCTAATTATTGCGTTCTGTAATTCCCATTCACTAGCACTAATCTTGGAAGTACCTGAAGCGGATACAACATTTTCTTCCATCATTGTTGAACCTGCATCATCAGCTCCGCAGAATAGAGCCATTTGTGCTATTTCCACACCCATAGTAGGCCATGATGCTTGAATATGGTCAATGGAATCTAAAAATAGTCGAGATATTGCTATGTGCCTCAAATATTCTGTTGGACCTGCTCCCAGTGTGAATTTATTAGAGCCACGATTTCTTTTTCCAAAAGTATTCGACTCCAACTGAACTGGCCAAGCAATAAAAGATGTAAACCCAATATTATATTTAGATAATGAACTATCTTGCAAATCTCTAATTCTACTTAAATGCTCAACTCTGTCACTAATAGTTTCACCAAAGCCAAATACATTAGTTGCGCTGGTAGTTAATCCAATTGACTGTGCTTCCTCCATAATACTCAGCCAATTTTCAGGTGTACCTTTCTTGGGAGAAATATCGCTTCTGACATTTTCCACAAGCATCTCAGCACCACCTCCTGGAAGTCCATGCATACCACATTGCTTTAGACGAGATAAAACCTCTAATGTAGTCAAACCACTTACCTTAGAAATACCTTCAATTTCAATAGGGCTAAAACAGTCCAAGTCTATAGTTGGATGATTCAAATGTAAATATTTGATTAATTCCTCATACCATTCAAATTCTATATCAGGATTTACTCCACCTTGCATAAGAATTCTCGAACCACCTATTGATTCTAGTTCAGTAATCCTGTTTGATATTTCTTCAAAGGTTTGCGTGTAAGTTTCCTTATGGCCAGGTGGCCTGTAAAATGAACAAAATTGGCAATTAATGGTACAGATATTTGTGTAATTAATATTTCTGTCAACTAAAAATGTAACCTTGTTTGAATCACTCATCGACAATCTTCGGTGATGTGCTACTTGCATCAATTCATGAAGAGAAGCATTTTGGTACAACTCAATTGCCTCTTCACAAGATAATCTAAACGATTTTGAATCATCCTTGGTCCAAGACCTTTGAAAATCGAGAATTTCCTGCCATGTCATAGTAGCACCTCAGAAAGATTTTCCAACAATTGATTCTATTTCAGCAATAGTTTTTGGGCAAGCTGAAGTTAAGACATCTGGGCCAGAATCAGTGATTAATACATCATCTTCAATTCTAATTCCGATATTAGAGTACCTCTTCGGGCAATCGACATCTGGACGCCATGAACCAAAATACAAACCGGGCTCGACAGTTAAGCACATACCTGATTCGAATAATCTTGGTTCACCATTCGGTTTGTAGACTCCAACATCATGAACGTCAAGACCAATCCAATGACTAGTGTTGTGCATGTACCAATCTCTCAATTGACCATCTTCGTGATCGAGTGATTCTTCAAGGCTCTGTGTGATAACGCCTAATTTAATTAAGCCTTCAGCAAGTACTCTTCTGGCCGCTTCATGAGGGGCATTATATGGGTTGCCAACTTTACATTCAGCAATTGCAGCTTCTTGAGAATCTAAGACTAATTGATAAAGTTCCTTTTGAGCATCACTAAACTTACCATTGATAGGCCAAGAACGTGTAATATCCGATGCATAACCTCGAAATTCCGAACCTGCATCAATAAGAATTATTTCGTCATCACCGCATGGTGAATTATTTTCCTTGTAATGAAGTATGGTGGCATTCTCACCACATCCAACAATTGAAGGATAAGCCCATCCAGATGTTCCAGCAAAAACAAAAAATCCCTCGATGATGGCTTGGATTTCATTTTCAGTTCGTCCACTCTTTGAATAGCGCATTGCTGCTTCATGTGCAATGCTTGAGACAATACTTGCATACCTCATCTGCTCTACTTCTGCAGGTGATTTACGTAAGCGTAATTCGGCTATCTTTGAACTGGGGTCTTCAATTCCTATTGGTCCTGTACCATTCATCTGACGGGCTCTGCCTCTGAGTTGAATTGCTTCAGTTACAATGGAATCAATCTCCGTACGAATTCCTGTTCGATGGTAAACCTTAGAGCATTGATTGATTGCTTCACCCAATCTTTCATCTAATTCTTCAATAGAATAGGCACTATCAACTGCCCAGTTACTAAGAGCGCCTTCAACTCCCGGTCTTCGCCCTTCCCATATCTCTTTCAGAGTATCTTTTGGCTGGACAAAAAGAGTAACAATCCATTCATTTTCGATATGTTCTGCTAACATTACTGATTCAGGTTCATACCAGCCAGTAAGATAAATCATATCACTTAGAGAACGATATGGATGATGGACATCATTAGAATGAATTGTTTCAGGAGGTGAACATAAAATCACGATCTCATCATTACCTATTTGAGAAAAAAATCGGCTTTGTCTAGAACGAAATTCATCCATGGAGATTGGGGCAGGCGCGTCACCAACTAGACCCCTAGCAGCATCGAACATACTACGACCAAAACACCATTACTCTTGAATAATTCCTCTAAAATTGGTAATAATCAGTTCTTTGATTTCCATTTTGGCACTTCGATTGAAGTTGAATCCCTTCGTGCATAAATAATCAAACCAATAAGTAATATAAATGCAAAAAATCCCGAACCTATGAAAATTATGACTTTTGAAGAGGAATCATCTTGACTAATTTGGTTTACCGAAAGAGTAAATGATAAATTATCTGAAGATAAATCATCGTCATAAATTACTAATTTGATTTCACATGTATCCACTAGTTCAATGTCGTTATCAAAGAGTATAGGGCCTGATTTATCTAGTTTCATGCCATCGAAATACCATTCAAATTGGAGAGTTTCCATGTCGTTGTTTGAATCAAAACTAGTGGAAGCATTTAGAAGCCAAGAAGATTCATCAGTCACGAATAATTCATCTCCTTGTGAAATAGAGAAACCGTCTATATTCAAGTCAATCACCGGAATTACATTTTCAACACTGATAGTGATGTTCTTGATAACAAGAAAATTAGCCGAATCACGAACTAAAATTTGGACGTCCCAATCGCCCGACTGGTCAAGTACTAATTCGATAGTGGAATTATGATATGATTCTTCCTCCAATAAACCTCTACTATCACCACTCGGGTCAGTTATTGTCCAAGTAAGTGATAATTGAGAACCAATGTAATTATCATCGACATATGCATAGACTAGAAATGATTCTGACTCTAAGATATCGGATTGGGAAGTCAGAATAACACTTGGTGGAGTAATGTCTAGAACTATTTTAGAAGAAACAAAATTTGATTCGCGAAGAAATCTATCCTTGATAGAAAAATAAAATTGCCAGAAACCATCATCAATCAATAACTCCTCTTGGTCAATAAAAATAGACAATGTATCTCCCGTTAATGTATAACTCAAATCTACTGGCAGCATATTATCCAAACAAATGTTCGAAGGTGCTTGACAATAATTTGAGGACAGAAAATAACCTTCATTGGTTAATGACATTACATCACCTTCAGCATCGGGGGGAGTAGTTACAGTGAATACAATAGAATGATTTGAACCATCGATTTTCTCACTACTAAAACTGTCCTGAATGATAAAGGGATGATGATTTAAGTCACCCAAATAAACTATCAAACTGGACATGTAAACACTATTTTCGGCTAATTCATTGTCATAAGTTGAAGAGATAATAATTTGACAAGTACAGTTAATGCCAGAAAGATTGACATTCAAACTCCATTTCCACAATCCCTCTTCGACTGGAATTATAGCATCTAAATATTGTCCAGAAAGTAATAATTTGGGACTGTCACTAGCATCTAAGTCAAATAAATCAATAATTGACCATGAATGATTGTAACCGTCAAATGTCATTGAACCATTTAGAGTTAGGTTTTCAACAAAATGAGTACCATCGACATCATCGAAGTCAATGAATTCTCTATCACCAAATTTTGAATCAGCAGAGCTGGAAGTGGGAACCAAATTTGTGGTTAAAAGCAAAAATGAAAGAACAAGTGCTGAACTGACAAAACCTCTCACCATGAAGTTCTGTATTCGTTTTATTTCATCAAGTTTGGCACTACATGTGCCTAATTAGTCTCATGCGAATGGATCACACAATTCACCTTGTCCAGGCCAACTGTTTGGATCTCTTGGATTAGTATCCCACTTGTATTCACAGTAGTTAACGTGCCCATCACCATCTGTATCAAACATACGGTCAGCAGAATCAAATGGATCAAATGAGAAGTGATATTCCCATCCAGTAGCCATCCCATCTTCATCATGGTCTTGGAAATATACTTCAGGGCCATCAGTCCACTGATCTCCATCTGTGTCATTTGAAACTGGATTTGTATTATTTTCCATTTCCTCAAAGTTAGTATAATTGGCTAAATTATCATAGAACTTTTTGCCATCCGGGGTATCTGGGTCAATATGACACTCCGAACTTGTTGAATCATTATATCCTGGGCAATATCTCTTAATTAATCCAGATTGGTTAAGACCATCTTCGTCAGGGTCTTCTAAACCATCAGGAATCCCATCTAAATCACTATCATACATCGATGGGTCAAGTACACCTCTTGCCCCGTAAGCATCAAGTGTTCCGTTATCGACAAGGCCACTTTCAATAGCATATTGAGAATATTTCACTTCCCAACCATCGAATAGCATATCTCCATCAGAGTCACGGTCAACAGGATTAGTGTTCCACTTATCTGGTGCTTCAGCACTATTCATCAAAGTATCATTATCGATATCATAGACGTTATCAGACAATTTACTGATGTAAGATTCATTGGATGGGTCAAGTGCCCACCTTCCATTACAATCGCCACACAATGGATTTGCTGGAATATTAAAGCCTGAAAGATTCATTTCATAAACCTCAAATTTCTTTAATTGTACAAATCCGCCAAGTGAATTTTGCCAAACATAGCCGCCAGGTTCTTTAGTACAAGAATTGGTGCCAGTGTTTTGACAATTTGGCAAGTCCCATGACGATGTAGCAACCCACAGACTGTGGGAATTGGTATTGTCCTCTTGAGATTTAACCTGCATCTCCCAACCATCTAACATACCATCAAAGTCAGTATCATTCAGTAATGGATGAGTTCTCTCTTGGAATGGCCTTGGAATGAATAGAACTTCGCTACCATCCTTCAAACCATCACCATCTGTATCTGAATTATTTGCATGTGTTAGGAATTGGTCTTTACCTGCAATTACTTCCTCACCATCTTCAAGACCGTCATTATCAGTATCGAACATGCATGCATTGGTTGTATAAGCCTCGCCACCACCAGTCAATGGCCAAACTAGAGTACCGCCCCCACCTGTAGCTTCGAATTGATCACTCAAACCATCTCCATCTGTATCTGGATTAGATGCGTTAGAACCACTATCACATAATGAAGAATATTCGGTAAAATCAGATAACCCATCTTCATCAGTATCAAATAATCCGGGGTCAGAAACTACATGAGTTAGTTCAACCCCTCGGTTTACAACTAATATATCCCATCCAAATACTTCTATTCCATCCTTCAAACCATCTCCATCGGTATCTGGATTCATAGGGTCTGTAGAGCGGCCAATAATTGGGCTGGGTATGTTTGTACCATCCAAAAAGGGCTCATTACCTTGATATCTTGCTTCATACTCATCCTCATTGGTAAACATTTCATCTTGCTCAACAATCTCCATCCAAGAAGTTAGGCGTGAAGTGATAATCTGGTCTACCTCAACAAAAATAGAATATACAAAACCTTCGGACTGTGACTTCAAAAATACATATTCAGTATTGCCACCAGCTAGAATGATTTCCCCCCTAGCTACTGTTTGATTCTCTGTGACCGCTTCATCAATATCGACATAGATATCTACAACTCTTGTATCAAGTACTAAGTCATCATAGGTAACTGCCCCGTCACCATCTCTATCCCAGCCATCTTTATCAGGGTCTAATTTACCATTATCACCATCACGTGGGTTGAGTCCATTTGTTGTTTCCCATCCATCAGGCATGCTATCATCATCAGTATCGATTGACCATGGAGAAGTGAAATTTTTGGGACCAAAAATGTTAGCAGAATGATATTCTTCTAAATTATTTAGGTCATCATTATCCCAATCATCAAATCCATCTGTTGGGTCACTTGGATCTAATAATTCAGTTATATTACCGCTTGGAGAGTCTTCAATGTGTGAATAGCAATATTCGAAACCATCTGGCATGCCATCACCATCAGTATCCCAGTCTGAAGGTCCATTAAGAAGACCATCATTGTCATCATCCAAGTAGAACCAACTGGCATTCATCATCATGAATGGAGCACTACGAGTGATTGCAAATTCCAAGTCTTCATTGCAATTATCTCCTGTACCTATCATCAAATTTTCAATCATACCGTTAGAAACTTCATCAATATCATTTAGTAAATCAAAGTCAGAATCCTTCAGCAAAGGGTTGGTTCCGTAAATTTCTTCTTGGAAATTCGATAAACCATCAGAGTCAGAATCAAGAACGGCATCACATGAATGTGAACCAATAGAATTACCCAATTCTTGCCAAGTTGGAGTGAAATCATCAGTATTGAATTTCTCAGTCAATGCTAATTCTAGATCGATAGTTAGTAATTGACAATCCCAGTTACCATTTAATGGGTCAAAGAGTGTGATATTTCCGCCAGTAACTTCAACAGTTATTGTGTGTAGTGATTCCCAGCGGTCGTTCAATCCATCGTTATCAGTATCCGACCTTTGAGGGTCTGTAGAAAGATTTTGTTCAACCTGATTTGTTAAACCATCGTTATCCGGGTCTCCATTAGGTCCTTGGTTAGGGTCAGGCCATGATTCTGTTTCATTTTCTTGGTTAGCATCTCCAGTATCTGCTTCACCTGGGTCTTGTACGAGTGGGTCGGCTTCTCCATTATCCAATGGATTGAGCCCATGCTCAACTTCCCAACCATCATTCATACCATCGCCATCAGTGTCGGCATCAAGAGGATCTGTACCAAATTGTGTTTCCTCTAAAGAATCTGCTAATCCATCGCCATCAGAGTCCAATGCTTCGCTAGAAACACTACCACCACCTTGAATATCTTCTTCAGATGCACTGTCAAAATTACCAAGAGATTCACTGGTTTGTAGATATCCTGTGAAACCAACAAATAGTGACCCGAAAATAAGTGTTGAAACAATTGCAACATATGCCATTTGATTGTGATTTAGAGCCATTCATAACACCCGCGTAACTACCGCAAAGTACACGACTCAATGCTTCGGTTATAGACCTTAACCATTGATGAGCGTAAAATAAGCTTAGAGAATTATGAATATTCCAGCAATGATTCAATATTAATTAGCACTCTAGATTCACTAAATAACAATGAAACTTTAGGTTTACGGCCGTGGGAGCGTTCCCAAATACCCATTATTTGACCAACCAAAAACGGCAGAAGTTCATTCACTTCAAAATTAATCTCTACAGAATTTGAGATTTTATCTATAGTTAAATCAGTTACATCTCCCCACCCCCATTGACCGCAGTAATGAGAAATGATGTTCTTCCATGAATCTACAGATTCTGCAAAAACATGCTTATCCGAATTTAGGAATAACAGATAAGAAGAATATGAAGCGCAAATTAGTGGCTTGACAAATCTTTGATCGATACCCACTACTTCCCACGAATCTAAAATTTCTGAACCCAAAGAAGATTTTGTCCCAAGGGTGGAGTAAAATAACCTAGAGAAAAGAGACACTGGTAGAATAATCATCGGCTCCCCCTCAACAGACCAACCCAAATCTCTAGATTCGATTTCGAGCATGATAGTTTTGTTAGCTAAAACATCTATTCTGTTTATCCATGGTAATTGAGTATGCTTTTTAGCAGTGGGTAATTCATTGGAATCTTGATTGAGTTCGAGTAATATTTCTGTTTGATTTATTTGTTTCCATTCGGATTTAAATCTCGTTTCATAGAAACTCTCAATTCCTGCAACAGCAAAACCAGCAGCAATGCTCGAAGGAAGATGAGTCGAAATTTTCTTGGACTCAAGATTAACTTCACCCCAACCAAATAAGTTCCAACGATTATGAAGTCTTTTCTTATTTCCAGATTTTTTGAACCAGCCAGATTTAATAATTTCATCAGAGTGAATCTGAAATTCTTCCTCATCACAACAACTATTGAATAATTTTCTCCCAAATGGCACACCTAAAACATTCTCAAAAATACCCCACCACCGTTCAATTTCTGACACACTCCAAATCATCCAATTACGATTTTTTGAATCTTGTATCGAACCATTACTAGTTAGGGAAAAATATTCTTTGAATCTCTTGGTTAATTCTGTGTCAACAAAAGATTCTTCTGAATCAATTAATGGCATTTTCAAAACCTACAAAGGATATCCTGATTGCTGTGACTCATTGAAACAATAACGAATAATCTGAAAATCAGACTTTAGATTCTTTACATCTTGCTTAACATTACTTGGATTTTCTTCGTGAAGTAAAACCCTAGCATAGAGTGAGGCGACTTCTTGCATCTCATTTGTACCCATTCCAACTCTTGTCAATTCCTGAACGCCGAGCCTTAAGCCAGATGGTGAAAGAGCCTTTGTATCACCTGGAAGCATATTCATGTTTGTTATTATACCCGCTTTCTCAAGCAAATCTGCTGCTTTAGCACCTGCGCCTGAATCCGTTTCACCATGACGAGTCAATACCTGATGTGACGCTGTGTAATTACGACTTTCTGCTAGAACATCAAACCCTTCAGCAGCCAATGCCTGAGCAAATGATTGTGCATTCTTGATAATGTTTTCAGCATAAGATTGACCATATTCTTCAAATTCAGCCAAAGCGACTACTTTACCTGCAACATGATGTAAATGATAAGAAGAACACACTCCAGGAAAAATGGCATTATTTAATCGCCTATGCATTTTTTCGTCTTCACTTGATGAAAGTAAAAATCCTCCTTGAGGTCCGGGGAAAGTTTTGTGCGATGAACCAGTCATTACATCTGCTCCTTCGCGAAGTGGATCTTGAAATACACCTCCAGCTATGAGACCAAGTACATGGGCGCCATCATACATCACAGTTGAGTCAACTTCATGTGCTGCATCTGCTATTTCTCTCAGTGGAGTTGGGAATAAGAACACCGATTGCCCAATCAAGGAAACTTTTGGTTTGAGTTCTCTAATTAGACTGCAAGCACCATCAATATCCGGTTCCATGCGTTCTTCATCCCAAGGATAAGTCGAAAGGTCAAGGTCCCTTAATCCCACTGCACCCATTCTAGCATGAGAAATATGCCCCCCATCCGCAGTTGATACGGCTGTTATCTTGTCTCCGGGCTTTGCTAATGCCTTTAGAGCAGCAATATTGGAAACTGTCCCAGAGGTGGACTGGATATTGGCAAAAGGTGCATCGAAAACGGACTTTGCTAATTGTATACCTAGACTTTCGATTGTGTCAAAATCATCACATCCTTGGTAGTATCTTCTACCTGGTAGACCTTCGGCATATCTGCCATGCAGGTCACTGGCCACAATTTTTTGAACCATCGGGGAAACAATATTTTCTGAAGCAATCATGCCAAGTCCATTACGATAAAGTTCACCACTAGATGCTGTTGCATCAAGCACATGATTGGCCTTTGAAAGGGTAGACTCGCTAGGACTCCATGAACCATTCACTCTGCTCATAACTTAGTGTCAGCGCATACGGTCTTTGAATACATTGTTTAAATTCAAATAGGCGGCCTTCTGTTTTTGCCACCATAACCAGGAAGTTTTTTTGAATTGCCGACTCTAACCTTTGGTTTGGTTTGAGGCAATTTGGACCTTCTTTCCGATTTACGAGTATTTGTTGGAATTTCACGAGATCTCAAATCAGCGGAATGAGCTGGTCTTGGAGAAGTTCTAATCATACCCGTAGGACGCTTATTTTTCCCAGATTTTCTTTCTATGTAAGAAGGTCTGCCACGATAAGCAACTTGACCTATTAACCTCTCGAGTGCTGGGGTATCAGAACCTTCTTCTTTTGGCCTCTTTAACCACCATCCTTCACCTAGTGGTTGGAGTCTTGGCGGCCTTGCCTTTGAAATCTTTTTACTTCTCCTTTTCAGCCTAGCTCTTACAGTCTTATCAGAGTCTTTTGGAAGGTGTTCAGTAAGCCATGCAGGGACGCCGATGTCCAAAATAACACCATTAACTGAAACTAAAATTCCTGAAAGTAACAAATGAGTTCCAACAGGTAAATTTGTTCTGTTAGGAGTTACTTTGAATCTTTTCATTCTCTTCGCATACGCCACCATCGCTTTTTGGTCTCTATGACGTATCTGTCTTCTTTGTTGCAACAATAATTTTCTTGATGAATAATGAAGTATTAATAGAGTAATTGCGACTGCAGCACCTTGTATTTCTGTTCTAATTGATGCAACATATATACCGAGGAGTACCCAAAGAGGTGCTAAAATTAAGATGTTAGCAACGAATGTTAGTTTACCTGATGAATATCTTGGTGGCATTGAACGCCGTGTAGCCTCATGTGCAGTGATTAGGACATTCGCATTAATCGCTTCATCCATTCCACCCTTAATGCCAAGTGCTGCAACAGAATTTACAGGGGCACTATTAATCCATTTTTTCATTTTCTTACCTTCACCTGTCACCAAAGCAATTTCAAATTCCTCTTCATCCATTGTCTGACCAAGTATGGTTGAAAGAGCTAAGACTCTAGGGTCGTGTGAATCACTCTCCAGTAATTCTTTTTCAATTGACCTTGCACTATGCCAATCACCTTTGTCTATCAGGCACAATGCTGCTGCAATTCTTGGTCGAACTCCAGTTGGATCCGCTCTAACAAGTTTCAATGAAATATCTAATGCATCATCATGCATTCTTTGTGCACGTAAAAGAGATACTGTGGACAACTGGCCAATTCTTGTCAATCTATCTTTGTGAATAATGTCCATATTTTGTTTGGGATTCCAATTCCTTATCATCTGCATAGTGTTTTGGATATGGTCGATGCACGAATTATTTTCCCAATCCCAGAAATCATCCTCATCTACATTGCCTTGCCAAGGGTCTAACCATTCACAAACAAAACTTAGTAATTCAGGTTCATCATATCCTTCCGGTTGCTCAAGACCATGAAGTGCTTCTCGGGCTGCATCGAGTCTTCTTGATGCCATGTGCCCAACAGCAATCAGCATTCGCGACACATCATCATCGCCACCAGATTGTGCCAATACTTTTCTTGCTTCTTCAATGGCCATTGGCCATAATCCACGTATCGCGAGTTCCCACATTCTAGCTCTTGCTTTTTCATGCCTAACCAAGGAAGGGTCACCATCTAGTGAGCGCATTTGGAATTGAATTAGAGAATCTAAATCTTCCTCAAGAGCAGCCTCATCAACAAGTGTTCGCATCCAATCTCCACCAGCAAGTTTGACCGCACCCTCTCTTCTTTCATCGGGATTCAAGTCAAATCTTAATTTACGTAGTGAAGAATATTTTATTATGGAAACTAGCCAAGTCAATAGAAAAACAGTTTGACCAACAGCAATAAACATCCATGTAGTAAGTAGACGCATTCCCTCATCAAAGCCATTAGATTCTAGCCAACCAGTAAACGGCATCAAAGCGCCAAATTCCTTGTAACATACTAGAACCAATAATAGTACTGTGTATCCCGAAAATCCTGCAAAAGCAAATTTTAGTTGTCGAGTTTGTGCACTAACCTCAGACCTGATGTCACGTGGCGTATCGAGTGTGACACCAAATACACCGCCAAAACTTTGCCCTCCAAGTATTAGGTTTCGAGTTAATTCAAATATGAAGGCAAGTCCAACAATAGCAATGTTCATCGAAAGATAAAGTGATAAAAACTGGGGCATACTCTTGACTATCTCCCACTCAAACAGTATCTCAGAAATAATATCAATCCGCTCGTACAGTGAGTGGCCAATTATCCCTCCATAGTTCAAAACTTCGGTAGAATTAGTAGGCTCATTTACCAGAATGTGTATTACAGTGACAATTCCATTTAGTGCGGTTAATGGCATTGTTAAAAGAAATAAAACAAGAATCAAAGAGAATATACGATTTAGAATACCAGCCTTATCAGGATCTATTGGGTTTTTACGCCCATTGGAAGTTCTCCACTTGTTTATCAGCAGCATATTCCAAGAAGCCCCCATAATTCTTCCATAAGCAAAAATTGTTGGAGACATGAATACTAGCATCGCTGCTGCCAACCATACAGGTTCAATAAGCAAATCATCCGAATCTCTCACCCCATAGTATAATACTGCTGCAGTGGAAAAAATTAGAAGAATAAGAGTGAAGGTTCTTCTGAAAAATTTAATGATTATACTCCCAGAGACTGATTTTTGCTTTTTGCTTATCAATTGAGCATTTAGCGTCTCCCACGGAGATATTAGGATAGGGACTAAAATCAATAAACCAATGATGTATAAATCCGGGGTGAAAAAGGATTCAGGCTCGAAAATAAATTCTGCAATCAAAATTAATATCCCAGTCATACCCATCATGTAAAGTCCTACACCATAACCTACTGAGCCTTCACTCAACAATTCACGAGCGTCAGAAATATCTTTAGTAATTCGGTGAACTTCATACAAGTCATCATCAATCTCGAAGGCAACTTGAAGGTTGGCTAATTGATTGGGGATAAACCATCTCCAAACCATCGTTGCGAGTAAAAGTGCAGAAAGTAATGGAAATAATTGTTCGATGGAAAATTGTGTTGAAGAATCTCCTTCAGCCTTGACTATTGTCAACGAAGAAATTGCAATAAACGACACAGTGAGGAAAACAAGGCCCCTTCTTCTCATCGCTTGCATATTACTCCCACATTATCACTAAACATCAATACTTCGCCTACATAACTTCTCGATGACGAATTAAAAAACGTTCAATTCTATTGAATGCCTCATCTAATACAGTTTCATCTGGTAAGAAGACAATTCTAAAGTGACCCGCACCTAGTTCAGGGGAAAAACCGCTGCCATGTACAACCAAAACATGCTCTTCATGTAATAATTGGAGGACAAATTCTTTATCATCATTAGACCATTTCTTGTCTGTTAATCTAACAAACATGTAGAAAGCCCCTCCTGCTGATTGAACTTCAAGTCCGTCAATCTCAGAAATTCTTCGTACGCAAAGGTCTCTTTGTCTAATCACTTTATCAGTATATGATTTCATCCAAGTTCGATCCGAATCTAGTCCTGCTAAGTATCCTATTTGTGCGGGGGTTGATGCGCATAGCCGTGAACGAAGCAATCTTTCGATGCCGTCTCGAACATCGATTAATCGCTTCTTAGGGTCATGTATTGCAAGATATCCAATTCTCCAACCAGGTGCATAGAATACCTTTGATACTCCATTTAGTGAGAAAACAGGCACATCATTTGATAAACTTGCAACGCTAACTTGTTTGCCAGTAAAATCTAATCCATCGTATATCTCATCTGCTACAATCATGCAATTCGGCCATTTTCGTGCTATTGAAAGCAATCGGTAAATTTCATCCTTACCCGAAACATTGCCACAAGGATTGTTTGGATTAATTAGAACTAAGAGCCTAACATTTTCATCCATTTTTTGTTCAATATCATCAAAGTCAACTGACCAACCATCATTGGGTTTCAATTTATACTCGACTGTTTTTGCACCATACATTTGCGGATAAGCCATGTAAGGTGGATAATGGGGGCCTGGTGCCAAAACTTTCGAACCATCCTCTAATGTGGCCGCAAAAATAATTTGTAAGGCTTCAGTTACACCATGACACACATAGATGTCATTTTCACTCGCATTCCAGCCCTTTCTTCTCTCATCATGAGCAATTGCTGAACGAAGTTCTGGCAACCCGTATGAAGGAGAATACCCGTTACGACCATTTTGCAAAGCACCAACATATGCATCAACCATGTGCTTTGGAGTGGGCAATCCTGGATATGCGATTGGATCACCAATATTTAATTTCAAAATTTTATGGCCTTGTCTCTCTAGTTCGGTAGCAGGAACTACAACATCTCTTATTGCATATTCTATACTAGATGCTCTTTTGGATACCGGGATTTGTTCTACTGACATTAAATCACCTAAAGAGAGTTATAATCTACTCCACCCATATCTAAAACGGTACGGAAATGGAATTCTTCTACTGGCTGTACAGAAAGCCTCTGACCTTTTCTAACCAGCAACATATCATCACATTTTGGATTTTC
>Ga0066862_10000390_pt1 | contig 17462 bp, 19 predicted proteins | sample ETN02SmetaG_FD_66431 | JGI IMG/M metagenome (GOLD analysis project Ga0066862, IMG submission 66431) | Marine microbial and viral communities from oxygen minimum zone, Eastern Pacific Ocean - ETNP2014F10-02SV255 | ecosystem: Environmental > Aquatic > Marine > Oceanic ... | reverse complement strand
TCGGTGGGAGCAAATGCTATTGAGTGAACCAAAACGTCAAAGTTTGGCCAATTGGCTTTCAGATCATCAAATGCTTTTGCAATTGAATCGTCCGAAGAAACTTCATTTCTATACATATGTCAGACCCAAATTCTGCGGCAATCTTTTCAACTCTAGGTCTTAGCTTTTCTGTTTGGTATGTAAAAGCCAGCTCTGCGCCTTCACGGTGCATGCATTTTGCAACGCCATAAGCAATGGAGCGATTGCTTGCTATTCCTGTTATTAAAGCTCTTTTTCCTTCTAAGATTCCCAATTTTGGTTCCCCTAATAATAAATTTTTAAGTCTTCTATTTAGTTCTAGAATACAACTTGCACATTTTACATTAAAATGGATAGTTGGATTTCAAATTTTTAATGAGACGAATGAAAAGGATTGAGATATATACGGATGGAGCGTGCAGGGGCAACCCTGGACCAGGAGGATGGGGGGCATTACTCAAATTTGATCAACATGAAAAAGAGATATCAGGGGGCGAGGCCAACACTACGAATAATCGAATGGAGTTGATGGCCGCAATCAAGGCAATTGAATCAATTAATGAAGCATGCGAAATAGATCTTTATACGGACTCCAAGTATGTCATGCAGGGAATCACAGAATGGATCATCAAATGGAAGTCGAACGGATTTATGAACTCCAAAAAGCAACCTGTTTTGAATGCGGATCTTTGGGTTCAATTGGATGAGCTGACAAATGATCACAAAATCAATTGGTACTGGGTTAAAGGCCATGCGGGACATGAATTCAATGAAAGAGCAGATATGTTAGCAAACAAGGGCTTAGACGACATGCTGGATGAATCATGAGGCAGGTCATTCTCGATACAGAAACCACCGGTATCTCTGCAGAGTCTGGGCATCGCATCGTTGAGATTGGGGTGGTTGAGATCATTGATCGGAAATTGACTGGAAATGATTATCAAACCTATCTCAATCCAGATCGAAAGATTGATCCAGCAACAATTCCAATTCATGGCATCACCGATGATTTTGTCTCTGATAAGCCAAAATTTTCTGAAGTATTGACTGAATTCATCGACTATATTGAGGGTGCAGAAGTCATCATGCACAATGCTCCATTTGATTCATCTTTCATCAACAAGGAGTTGGAGCTTTTAGGCTACAAAGATCGATTGCAAGACCTTTGTCAGATTACAGATTCTTTAACCATTGCGAGAGAAAAACATCCTGGACAAAGAAACAGCTTGGATGCACTGATCAATAGATATGAAGTTGATGGCACATCGAGAGATCTTCACGGAGCTTTGATCGATGCAAAACTTCTTGCCAGAGTTTATCTTTTAATGACCGGCGGTCAGGTCGGATTTTTCTCTAAAGAGGATGAAGAGTCTCGCGATATTGGTTCTTCAACTGAAAGATTTGATTATACAAAAAGAAAAATTATCCATATATCATCAAGCACTGATCAAAAAGAAGCACATTCAACCTATATCAAGAAGCTTTCAAAAGCATCGAATAAGAAGCTTAAATGGTAACTTTTTCTAAAATTTTGTATTAAAATCTAGTCTTTATTTTATTTCTCAGGAGTTTTGATAATGGCAGCAGCAGAAATGGCTCAATGCACAGTTGAAGCAATACCAACGGCGATGAATCAAGGGATGCTTATCTCGGGAATCATTCTAGCAATAAGTTTCATTGGAATATTTACAGAGACACTTCATGGGTTTCACAGAGTAAAAGTAGCGATGCTTGGTGCAGGAACCATGGTTGTTGTCGGGCAAATGTATGGATTCTATACGCCAAGTTGTGCTTTCCAGGCGGTTGATTGGAATGTGGTCTTTCTTCTTGCAGCCATGATGGGAATTGTCGCAGTTATGATTAAGACAGGCGGCTTCGAGGTGTTGGCATATGAAATAGGTCGGTTTGCAAAAGGCAGGCAATTTCTTATGTTGGCTTTGATTGGTACAGCCGTTACCTTCATTTCCTTGCTTCTTGATAATGTCACCACGGTGGTCATATTTGGGCCTTTGATTGTATTGATTTGTCAGAAAATGAAAGTCACTCCCATTCCTTATTTGATGGCTGCTGCGCTTCTTTCTGATACTGGCGGCGTTGCCACACTAGTCGGTGATCCTCCCAATCTGATGATTGGTTCTGCAAAAGACATCGCTTTCATGCCTTTTTTGGAAAAGATGGGACCGATTGTTGCCATTGCTTGGATTGCGACCTTGTTGTTTATGAGGGTTCTGTTTAAAAAAGAATTGGACATTAAAGCCGAGGGTCAATTTACTGAAACATTGGAATACAAAGACAAGGGATTATGGAATAAGTCCTTAGTTGTATTGGGCGCCATGGTCGTTCTTTTTGTGATTCATAATGTCATCCACTGGGATCCATGGATGGTCGCTGGTGCAGGACTCCTTGCTTTAGTATTTTTACAAAAACATTTAGAACTCGAGGACATCATGCATGATGTTGAGATTCCATTGTTGATGTTCTTCATTGCGCTTTTCATGATTGTAGGCGGGGTTGAGGGCAGTGGTTTCCTGGAGTATCTTGGAACTTTTATCATTCCTTTTGTGAAAGAAGATTTCTTGCTCGCATGCATTATTCTTATGTGGGTTGCCGCAATTATGTCAGCTGCAATCGATAATATTCCATTCACGGCTGCCATGATACCGATCATCATGTCACTTGAAGCTCAAGGCATAAACGCTGCTGCACTCTGGTGGTGTCTTGCATTGGGTGTTGGAATGGGCGGCAATGGAACTCACATTGGTTCAACCGCAAATGTATTCATTGTGACCGTTTCAGAAAGGCTTGCGAGAGATACAGGCGACAAAAGCATGGCAATCACACCGCTTATGTGGGCAAAAAAGGGTCTGCCAGTGATGCTTTTGACCTTGGTTATATGCACAATTGTCATTTACGTTTTCTTCCCATATTACGCTCAGCCACTTAAATAGTGATTAACGAAATATCCTGCTTCAAGGCCTATGATGTCAGAGGCAGGATACCCTCTGAGTTAAACGATGATGTTGCCTTTAGAATCGGCGTTGGAATTGCATCGTATTTTTCAGCCGAGTCAGTGGTTGTTGGATATGACGTAAGGCCTTCATCTATAGATATTCTTAATGCATTAACAAAAGGCATGAATAGTCAGGGTGTTAAAGTTCTTTCGATTGGTCTCTGTGGCACAGAAGAAATATATTTTGCAACAAATCACTTAAGCACCGATGCCGGTGTGATGATTACGGCCAGTCATAATCCTGCTGATTACAATGGATTGAAAATTGTAGGCAAAGGTGCAAAACCGGTCAGTCTAGAAAGTGGACTCGGTGACATCAAAAAAATTGCAGATACAGCCACTTCTGAGCTTGATATTGAGCCTGATATAGAGACCATCAATTTAAAACATGAATACATTGAGAAACTCCTAGAGTTTATTCAGCCCAATATGATCAAACCCATGCATATTGTTATGAATGCAGGAAACGGTTGCGCAGGACCCATTGTAGACATGCTCGAAGAAAAACTCCCTATTACCATTAGAAAGATCCAAAATGAACCGGATGGGAGCTTCCCAAATGGGATTCCTAATCCGCTATTGCCTGAAAATAGAGACATAACCTCAAAGGCAGTGATAGAGCATTCTGCCGATCTTGGGATAGCCTGGGATGGAGACTTTGATCGATGTTTCTTTTTCGATTCGAATGGCGATTTTATTGAAAATTATTACCTGATTGGCTTATTGAGTGAGCAACTTTTAAAACAATCTCCAGGAGAGAGCATTGTTCATGATCCAAGATTGGTTTGGAATACCATAGAGGAAGTGAGTCGATTTGATGGCGTGCCTACAATTTCAAAATCTGGACACTCCTTCATTAAAGAAGTCATGCGAGACAACGACTCAATCTATGGTGGGGAGATGAGTGGACACCATTATTTTAGAGATTTTTATTACAGTGATAGCGGGATGATCCCTTGGCTTCTCCTTCTTGAGAATGTTTCTACATCCGGATCCAGCCTTACAGAATTGGTAAAAGATAGAATCAATAAGTTTCCCGTCAGTGGCGAGATCAACCGAACCGTCAGCAATCCAGAGGAATTGCTTGAAAGTGTCAAAGATCATTACCTTGCCCATGATCCTAATATTGAAAACCTAGACGGTTACAGTTTCGATTTTGGTGATTGGAGGTTCAATCTCAGGATGTCAAATACCGAGCCATTGGTTCGATTAAATGTTGAGTCCAGAGAAGATGTTGAGCTTATGAAAAGCAAAACTGAGGAGATATTGAGTCTCATTCAAGCACTAGGCTGATTCTGAAGAATATTTAGCCTTTAATCTAATTGATATAGCTATATTCTATTGATAATATATGTATATTATTTTTGGTTATATTGGAAATGTCAAACAATAATCCACTAAATTCAGACATCGTCTTCAGAAGAACAACTCTGATTGTTCGCGACATAGAAGAGTCTCTAAACCTTTATCAAAAATGCTTAGGCATGGAATCAATTTATGATCAGGTTTATACGCATGGAGAAAAAACCATACGATTAATTTTCCTAAAAACTGTTGATGAACATATTGGTGTCATAGGCCTCGTCGATTATGCATATGATGATCCCAATGCCGAGGTCAAACAAAAACCCGTTAAAAGAGAAGGGTTTACGCCTCAAAATACCGTATTGGTTTTCAATACCAATGATTTGGATTCTCGTTGGGATGCGATTACAAAAATGGATTCCATTGAAATCATTCAAGAGCCAACACTTACAGAATATCCTTCATATGATGGTCAAGATGTTATACGAGTCAATGTATCCAAGTTCTATGATCCCGATGGATACTTGGTTGAGCTCAATCATATTGTCAGCGGAATGGATAAAGGATAATGGAAAAGCTTAAAAAACTATTTACTGATCATCCCAATCAAATGGGTGAGAGTTATATTGAGCACTTAATTTGTGCATCCATGTATGGTGTAAGAATGGTATTTGCTGGATTTGCTGCAATCATCCATTCCATATTTCCATTCTTATTTCAAACCACAGCAAGCGATTTAGCCAAAGCGATCACTGGTGATGTCAGAACTCGAATAAGTGAATCAGTAGTACCAGAACAAGTTGAATTAGAGACCCCAGAGCAAGCTGAGATCTTTGATTAAATTTACATAAATGGTGTTGCAAATTTATTTGACTCCATAAAACAGCTGACTAACATCCATTTGAAGTTAATTCCCACCCGAGTAATATCCGGTTCTGTAAATGTATATCCATTAATTTTATAGCCATCATCTGTTCTTTCTTCTGCATAAAGAACCATGACATCTCTTGTGAAGACACCAATATGATTATTAATTTCCCAATCAACCCTAACCAACCTGAAGACCAAGTTTCTTTTCTCATAATCAGTCACAATTTCAAAAGTGCCACCCTGATCATGGATATAAAACGGCTCATATCTCTTGTAAGGTAAATCTCGACCACCACTCACGCCGGGTATATCTACATAACACTCAAAGGCTCTGGCTTGGTTTAGTTTGTAAGGAACATTGGTTTTGATACCAGAATTTTCATTCATACGAACAAATAGATGTTTCTCACTAAGTGTATATACATTGGTTAGTTCATCACATTGACCTGTATATTCTCTAGCATAAAACTCTTCAGCACCCCTTATCATCATGACACTGCAATTGGGTTTAGCATCGAGATCGTTGATTGCAAATTTTTCATCGCTTTTGTAGATATTAAGCTGAACGGCTTTTTCAATATTGTTCGCCTCGACAATAATGATCGAATGACTTATTTCTTTGTCTTCTTTTGTTATGGTTTTTTCAAAAATATTGGCATTAATAAAAGTATCAGAGACACTAAAGACATTGGTTTCAATTTCTTTGATCTCAATTTCTCTTCTTCCATGCCTTTCCTCATCAGGCACTTTACCGCGATTATTAAAATAAACCTGATTGTAGTTGCTATATAAACCCGGTAAGAATTCACTGATAATCATTTCATCTCTTTCAAATTTTGTACTGTCCTCTCCTTGCGAATGGCCCAAAACTGGCAAGACCAATAAGAATATGGAAGTTAATATTTTTTTCATTTGCCTTCAATCTCCTCTAGTTCTTTTAAGTAGAATTTCCTCATATAGGGTATGAGAAGCAATACCGGAGTACCAATGATCAGTGGCACAACACTCATTGAATATCTCACACCATCTTGTTGTGTAAAGACTGTATCGTTTAAGATTCCAACCACTGTTGGCCCGATCAGCAAGCCAGCTAGACTAATGCACATTAAATAGAATGCCACTGATAAACCTTTTAGATTGGCGGGTACCACCCTGAGAAGGGTGACCAGTGCGGATGAGGATGTGAATGCAGTACCAATCGTATTAATCGTGTAGAGTATCAAGCAGAGAGTAGGGGTAGGCATTAATGGAGCCAGAATCCCTGTCGGTAGAAGTATGACTGCACCCAAAATGAGAACTCTTAATCCAGCATCTTTATGCCCCTTATTTGCCCAATGATCGCATAGCCAACCGGCCACATTGTTTGATATTGGTCCGAATGCTAGCAAGAGTAAGCCGTTGATATATGCATAAGTCGATGCTTCCATCCCCCAAGTTCTTTGAAACATAGCAGGCACCCAAGCTTGGGAGTAAGCAATGATTGTCATGACACATGCTGGCAGAATAAAGCTGGCATACACCCACCTTTTCTTTGCAAAGAATTTTAATGCATCCGTAATGCCTTCTTTTAGATTTCCTTTCGGATTATGATCGATGGGTCTTTTGGGCTCTTTCCTTGTGTTGACTAATATAGCGAGCAGTATTCCCGGTAGACCCACAATAATGAATGCGAGTTGCCATGGAGCCAATTCACCTATGACGGGTATTGAGATTAAGCCAGCATTATTTGTCCAGGTGAGTACGGCTGCACCAGCTAAATATGCACAAGCAGGGCCAATCGACATTCCCATTGTATAGACACCAATTGGTCTTCCTCTTTTTTCAGCAGGGAAGCTGTCATTTATTATTGAGAGAGCACATGGACTCAAAGTGGCTTCACCCACACCAACCATCATTCTTGCAGTAAATAAATGCCAGAAGTTTTGAGCTAACCCAGAGGCAGCAGTAGCCAATGACCACACAAAAATGCCAATTGAGACAATTGAGATTCTTTTCAGTCGATCAGCCATATACCCAAGAGGCAAACCCATGGTGGCATAGAAGATTGCAAATGCAGGACCCAAAAGGAGCCCAATTTGTGTATCGGTTAAATTAAGATCTGCTTTGATTGGTTCAATCAGCAACCCAAGTATGTATCGATCAATAAATGAAAATATATAAGCAACCATCATCAGGCTGACCATGATCCAAGCAGACGATGAGTTGGAATTTTTTTGGTTATCGGCAGCGATATTATCCATTTAAGCTTTCTCTATTTTGTAAATGACAACAAGATTTCCATCGTCATCAAGGATTCCAACTTCTTTGCCCTCTCGGCCATCATGTGTAATCAAGTGGTCGTCTCTGTAACAATGAAATCCATTTTCTTTGCATTTAGCAACAGTTTCGTCAACATTATCCACTTCAATCACGATTGCACCTCTTCTTGGCAATGGGTTCTGCTCTAGGTTCCCATCACCCAGTATGGTGAGTGCTAAGACTCTGGGCTGATTCTCATAACTAAGTAAAGCGAATTCCATTGCAATGGAATCATCGATGTCAAACACTTCATACGAATAAGAATCCTCTTCTGATACTTTCATGAAGTCGAGGTTCATACCTAAGATATCTCGATAGAGGAGTAGGGCACGCTCTTTATTGCTGACCAAGTAATTTGCACGTTGAAATCTCATTTTATTCTCCTATCCTAAACGTTGATTGACTTCAAAAAAGTGTCCATCTGGATCAAAAAGTGACATGCCAAGAAAATTAATCATGTCTCCAGTCGCACCCCGCACAGACCATTCATGTGGTTCGCTGTGTATGACACTATCCATTTTTACGGCTCTATCATAGAGAGCCTTACAATCATCAGTATCCACAACAAATGTAGGAAGACCATAATCAACCGCCGTTGGAATTTCCTCAGGTCCAGGCCAAACTGGATCGACCCACTGAAGCAGTCCAATCATCCCAATGACTGGATCTTCGCATTTCAGTATAACCAAGTGAGTTTTATCGCCTTTTTTCCCTGCTGCCATGCCTGTACCACTTAAGACAACCTCATCGTTATAGTAGGCACTCATTTCTAAGACTTCTTGATACCATGCTCTTGACTTTTCGATGTCTCTGACAATCAAGGTGGTTCTTTTAACTATCGTATTGCCCATTATTTTCTCCTAAGACAAGTCGTCCGATTCTATGAGAAGCACATAACAATCTGCGATCCCTTCTCTCAGTTTCTTCACTTCTTGGTACTCATCAGAGTTCCAGAAATTTTGAGCAGCTTCTTTTGATGGCCATTCAGAAATGACGACAGAATTCTGTTCATCATTAATGCCTTCCAATGCAAGTGCACCAGGCGCTCTCACCTTATATTTCCCGCCGAATTTATCAACCAATTTGGCTGCTTCTTTGCCGTAACCATTTACAAACTTTTCTCTGTCATGGATGACAGCTCTTACCAACATGTAAGCTTTCATAATTGACTCCTAATTTAATTTTGAAATATTTCTCTCAGAGTTTTCTCTTAGAGCTCTAAGAAACTCTCGACTTGAAACCACATCATTCATTGTGATTTCAATCCCTTTGATAAAAACCTCTGTCAGTTGTTTTTGATATTTAAAAATATCATCCACTTTCTCGTTGCCTTTTTTTGACAGGATCACCAATGGGGATGTTTTGTGATTTGGATTCTTTCTAAAAATTATTAATCCCCTTCGCTTCATCTGATTGACTGTGGATTGAACACTTTGTCTCTTAAGGCCTAGATATTTTGCTACTTCAGAGACCGTCATTGGACTTAATCGAATGACTGCCATCACTCGCCATATTGGAACTGTTATCAGCTCATCATCGGAACAAATTTTTTCTGCCACCTCTAAGAAAGCACCATTGATTCGAATGATGTTTCCAAAGAGGAGCTGAAAATCTGCCAAGAACTCAATGCTTTCTGACAGCTTTTGTTTTTTAATGTCCTGAATCATTCTTCCCGACTGTTCCGCCTAGCATTTTCTTAAAATAAGTCCAGCTGGTCTCATTTCTCCTTTGATCATCTGTCGGAGGCGGTTGATTATAGATTGGATAATTATTTTTGATTTCCTCTTTCATTGACTGAGGTAAATCATCATAGCTATCGACTTTTTTACCAAATGTATGGAAATAGACAATTCCATCTCGCCCGTTCATCTTCATCCAAGGAAGCCAGTATGAGAGTCTTTCCCATCCAATGCTCGCTTTTGCTGTGTCTTTGTCATCACGAGTCAGATCCGCAATGCTTCCTGTGGTATTGAACATCTCTGTTGCATGATATGTTCCACCAACATATTCCTGGAAATCACCTGCCAAGGGATTTTTATAAAAGAGCGGAATAGTGGATGTATCCCACCAGTCGTCTTTATGGATATTGAAGTTTCGCATTTCAAACGGTTGACCTTTGGAATCGAATTCGAATTGGCTGCCCCAATTCACTGGATCATTGGCGACATGAAGCACTTCGACCGTTTCTCCAGTCCATGGATTCTTCCATTCATTCATCAGTTCACCAGTCACAGGATCTTGATAAAATAGAAGCTCGCGACTGACCATCCTAAAACCATCGCCTCTTTCTGGATCAGTGACGCTGGTGCAGGCTCTGATGTTCATGCCTTCTACTCGAAACAAGAGACGATCCGCTTCGCCTTGGACCCGACTGTACATTCGGCCATACCACCAGTAAACAATTGGTTTGTCGTCTATGGTCGAACAGGTAATCTTTCTTTGTGCCTTTAATTGATTCGCACCAGGAGTTAGCTCAAATGCAGATGCGATTTCAATATTCACAAACATCAGAGTGACTAGTATTGATACAAATGTAATTTTAGATTTCATTTCTTCTCCTTTATTTATTTAGATATCTACTGATATCATCAAAGTAATCTTTCATGGCTTCACCTGTTTCTGGAAGCTCTTTGGGATCCATATCAAGATGATTCATAGGGATCTCTTGTTGGTATTCTGAAAAAACATCTTGCACCATATCTAAAGCATAGTGCGGTATGGTTCTATTCTTTCTAAATTCAGCGATTGGAATCTGAGCAGTAATGATGCCTTCCTCATGGGTGCTTGGATGTTTGGCGAGTAAATCTCCATTGGGTGCTGTGATGATTGATTTTCCTCCACTGTCGCTATAAGGACCACCAAGAGGCAGCGTAATATTTGCCATAGCGCTATAGAAATTATTGCTCCAAGACATAGCTCTGACATCAGACTCATCAAAAAGGGTTGCCGTTCTCAGCATAATTTCTACCCCTTTCATTGCAAATGCTGCAAAAATAAATGGATCACCTTGAACAGTGCTTACCGCAATGTTTCCAAATTCTGTTTTCAGCACTGGAAATTCCTCATCCATTCCATATTTTTCTCGGTATTTATCCCTCACTGCTTCTATGGTTGTAGTCGGAATTTCACGGTCTGGATAGATTCTCTTAATATTTCTTGATTTCCAATAGGCTTTTCTTAGTTCTCCATTCCTCCCGATCACCGCATTAATACTTAATATATGTTGTGGCCAATCTGAATCAGTTGCATAGCTTCCAAAAATTAGATATGCATCACATTTCTTTGCAAGCTTGCCTAGTTCTAGTGTTTCTGGTCCAGGGACTTGGATGGTGTATTTTAATTTTTCCGTTCTACTGCCCGAAGAATATCCAGTCAGTGGGAATTCATGATAAAGAAGAAAATCGGGTTTTGGATTTTTTGCGCATGCTGACTCACCCATTTCTATCATATGATCTAAATTTTGCTTCAGTCCGGCCTTCGGGTCTTTAAATTCTTGCAGGGAGTTAATTCCCGTTTGGATCACCGCTAATGTAACGACATCCTTCTCTAGGGGTATCGTCTGATAGGACCCGTCCCCATTCACTAACCTTGATATTGAGGGTTCTGAAAAAGCTAAAAATAATAATGGAACTAATTTTAAAAAGAGTCTGTTCGAAATATTCATTGGTCAATATTGAAGAAAATCTTTATCACTGTCAAATTGACAGCATCCTGTCGATTTTTGTAATATAGTGGCACTTCTAATTTACGGGGTTAAACATGTTTATAAATAAATCGAAATTATTCCAGACAGGGTTGGCATTTGCTGTCGTTTTGTCATCGGGAATGATCAGCAATACTTATGCTCAAGAAGATGGAGCATTTGCTATTGAAGAAATTACTGTAACAGCAAGGAAAAAGGAAGAATCTATTTTTGAGACTCCTCTTGCAATCACTGCTGTTGATGCAGCAGAGATCCAATCCGCAGGCTTCAAGAACATTCTTGATGTTCAAAAGACTGCACCCGGCCTGTTCATCGAATCAATGAATAACGAGAATGGTCGTGTCGTTGTAATGCCAAGATTTAGAGGCGTTACTTTTGATGCAACTTCACCGCTACAACGTACATCATCTGTATTTGTTGATGGCTTGATTGTTACAAGTGGACTTCACAGTCTTCCAATCACTCAAGTAGAGCGAGTTGAGATCATTAAAGGGCCTCAATCAGCGCTATTTGGACGTAACACATATTCTGGTGCAATCAATATCGTGACTGCTAAGCCCGGAGATGAGTTTAAAGGTTCAATTGAATATGATTATGCAAACAAGAGTGGCGCATCAGCCACTGGGTTCTTTGAAGGCCCTATTGGTGAAATGGTCGGTGCCAGATTCAATTGGTCTTATACCGATAAAGATGGCCATTATATGAATGACAATGCTTTGCTTCAAGCACCCCAAAGATTGGGTGATGAGCAGACCCTCGCAATGGGCGCATTAATTGATATCAATCCTTCTGATAGCTTGAACATTACACTTAGAGCTTCAAAATATGAAGACTTAGATGGTCCTGGTGCCTATGCGGTTGCTGGTGGGCTGGATGAGCATAACTTTTGTGCTGCTCCAACAAGCAATGTTACAGGCTGGACATGCTTTACCGAGAATGGCCTAGAGTCGGTGTACAAAGGAAATCTTCAAATACCTAGTTCCTTAGGTGCTTCTACAAGCAGCTATAACTGGAATAGGGCCATGGGCCATATAACGGATGACGACGGTAATTGGTCTGGTTATTACCCGATCGGAGACAATTCTTTTAATGACCTTAAATTCAATGGTTATGGGCTTGTGAGAGACGGTGAGAGAGCATCGGTGACGATTTCATATGACATTTCTGACAGCATGAACTTGAATGTTGCATACGGCACGAATGATGATGACTATTTACTGTTTCATGATTTTGATGCAGATGCTGGATTCGGATTCCACACTGCTGCTGCTAGAGTGACTGAAGACGAGACTTTTGAAGTAAGATTGTCTGGAAGCAATGATCAATTCGATTGGTCCATTGGTGCGACTCAGGTTGATCTAATGACGAAGACGCACGGTGGATTCTTTGATGGGCGTTCTCCATACTTCTCATACTGGTTTGCCGATATATATAATCCAGATGGCGCATCAACCACACTAACTGCTGATACATTTGGAATATATGGATCAATTGACTACAGATTGACAGACAGCATGACATTGATTGCTGAAGTTAGACGACAAGAAGACGAAGTCGGTAACAACAAGATCAATGCATCTGCAGGAAAAGCACTTTCACCATCTACCTTTAAATCAACGTTGCCAAGACTCGTTCTAAAGAATGATTTGTCTGACAACTCAATGATTTATGTGAGCTACAGCGAAGGAACATTACCTGGTGGCTTTAACCCAGAGGTTGCTGCCAAGTTAAATACCGCTGAGCAGATTGCTACATTTACAGCAGACGTTCCTGGAATAGGCGAGACATATGGTGAGGAAGAACTGACCAATATGGAATTTGGCTGGAAGAAAACTTCTGACGATGGACGTTTTGCTATGACGCTTGCAATGTTTAGTATGGAAAGATCTGATCAGGTCTACTCTGGTTTTGGAGTGATCCCTGCAGATCTGAATTGTGACCCTACTGGAAATGTTCCGACATGTACGGTTGCTTTTAGTGGAAATGGAACTTCATCTGATATTGAAGGACTTGAGTTTGATTTCACATACGCATACAGTGAGAACACAACATTTCAGGGTGGTCTAGGTTACACTAGAGCGAAGATTGCCAGCTTCCCAGCTGGTGCTGACTGTGGCGATTACGACGATGTATTTGGCAACTCAAATTGTGTTGGTCAAATAGCGGCTCGTTATCCAGAGTGGCAAGGCTCATTGGTAGTAAAGAATGAACGTGAAACATCTATGGGTGAAGTGTACATGAGAGCTGAACTCTATTACACAGGTAGTTATTACGATGAAGTAACAAATATGTCTGTCATTCCTAATGCAAGAGAGATCAACTTGCGAGCAGGAGTAAGAATGGACAACGGAATCAGTATTGAAGCTTATGTTGCAAATTTAACTGATGAAGATGCTCCATTGGGCGGTAATAATATTGCTGACACCAGTAATTTTGTAAGGACAAATACTTCTTCTTACAACTTTGCTGTTGAAAGTACTCATATTCATCTTAGAGATAAGAGAGAATATGGTCTTCGTTTAACCTATAATTTCTAATTATTGCTTATATAAGTAAAGATTAGAAAAAACTTAAGCCCTGTGGCAGATACCTTAAGGGGATCACCACGGGGCTTTTTCGTTGGGGAGTTATAATGAGAAAGAATTTTTATACTGAGACAAAATTAGGTCAAGTACACGGAAGCAAATATGGTCAATCAGATAAGACGATCATTTGCCTTCATCCAATGCCATACAGCGGTGGTTACTATGATACTTTCTGTAATGACTTCATCTTAAAAACAAACATTGCTGCCATTTCACTCGATATGTTGGGATATGGACAGTCATCAAAAATAGAAGAGCCGATTTCTATTGAGGACTATGCATTAAATGTCATTGAAGTCATTAAATCTTTACAAGATTCAGGCGAGCTTTCAGGAGATATTTTTCTTTTAGGTTTTCACACAGGTTCAGCAATTGCCAATGAGATTGCAATAATTGAGCCAGAACTCATTAGTAAGGTCATTTTTGTCACTTACCCCTTTTTTGATGCTGCAAAAAGAGCAGAGCTTCTGGAAAGCCAAACCAAAGGATCGATTGATGAGAGCATTGATTGCTTGAAAGGGATGTGGGAATTTACCATCACCAATCGAAGTGAGGGTATTTCGATTGAAAGGGCGTATGAAAATTTTATTGATCAAGTCAAAAACATGCCTGTCAGCTGGTATGGTTTTTATTCGATGTTTAATTACCCCTCAGAGGAAAGACTTCCTTTACTTCAGCACGTTCCTTTAATTATCAATGATGTCAGTTCACTGACTGAACCAACAAAAATTGCAATGTCGCTTGTTGAAAATTCTGAATATGTAGAGCTTACAGATGTAAAAGGTGGAATATTTGAGCTGAATACCGATCAAATCATAAGCCATGTCAGCGGCTATTTAGGGTCCTAGCATTGGTTAATCGTGCTTTCTTAATAACTGGTCTTGTTCAAGGCGTATTCTTTAGAGATAGCACCAAAAAAGAGGCTTTAAAACTAGGTCTTCATGGCTCAGCAATGAATCTATCAGACGGGACAGTCAAGGTATGTTTGAGGGGTGAGAGTAACAAAATTGATTTTTTAGAAACATGGCTACATATTGGCCCTGAGCTCGCAAAAGTTGAATCTGTCATTGAAGTTGATATTGATCAGCAACTGGAGTTAAATGACTTCAAGGTGAGCTAAGTAATATGGACTTTCGATTAAATTTAATGATGATGTTGCCAGAATCATTCCGCAAACGAATGATTGGGGATAGATCGATTGAGAAAGATGGCAGAACAATGTCGCCGGCCATGCAGATCATTCTATATATTCTAGAGAAGAGGAGAATTACTGCGGATATAGAGAATATCGGAGCAAAAAAAATTCGTGATTTTTACAATGTGACTGCAGGGGCTTTGCAGAAGAGACCTCCGAGGATGAAGACCATTGATCACAAAATGGATGTTGATGGTGGCCAAATTAGAATCAGAGAGTACATTCCTAAGGATTTTGAGGCTAATAATCATTCCATGCTTTTTTTTCATGGCGGGGGATTTTCAATTGGAAGTATTAGAACGCATGATCCTGTGTGTAAATTCTTTGCAAAAATGTTGGGTTGGAAAATCTTTTCTGTGGAATACCGCCTTGCACCTGAAAATCGATTCCCAATTCCTTTGGAGGATTGCGATCAATCCATGGATTGGTTGATTGAAAATGCAAATAAATTTGAGATAGATGCGGATAAAATTGCAGTTGGGGGCGATAGCGCTGGTGGCAATATTGCAGCTTGTTTATGCATAAAGAGAATTGAAGAAGGAAAAATAGAACCAGAGAGGCAGATCCTCTTTTATCCTGCAGTCGATACAGGTGGGGACTATGAATCAATAAAAACATTCACCGATGGTTATTTTCTCTTAACAAAAGAGTTATTGGAATGGTTTGGTAATAATTACCTTGATGAAAGTGATTACACGAATATCTATGCTGCCCCAATGAATTATGAAAAATTAGATTTGGTCCCACCCGCATTAATCATCACAGCTGGTTTTGACCCGCTTCGTGACGAAGGCAAGGCATATGCAGAAAAACTCCAAAACAATGGTGTCAAAGTTGACTATAAGGAGTATCCAAGCCTTATTCATGGTTTTTTAAATTTCACTATTGCTCCAGAATGCTTTAGAGCAATGGAAGAAATTTCAGAGAAAATTAAATCCATCAATTAGAATTAAAGAATGGTTAAAACTCGATTTGCTCCAAGCCCCAGCGGATATCTTCATATTGGAGGTGTTCGGACTGCTCTTTATGCATGGCTATTCGCCAGAAATCAGGGTGGGAAGTTCTTACTAAGGATAGAAGACACAGATGTAGAGCGATCTACTGAAGAATCAAAACTATCAATTCTAGAGGGGTTAAAATGGCTTGGCCTAAACCACGATGAAGAGATCATTCATCAATCCGAAAGATTTGAGATCTATAAAGAAAAAGCCAATGAATTAATTTCAGAAGGTAAGGCTTATGAATCAGAGGGCGCCATTCGATTTAAATCGGATCCCTCTTCGAATGTGATAATTTCAGATCACGTGTTTGGTGATGTTGAGGTCAATGCAGATGAATTGGATGATTTCATTATCATGCGATCAAATGGGGCTCCCACCTATCATTTTGCAGTTGTCATAGATGATTATGAGTCAGGCATTACTCATATCATGAGAGGCGACGATCATTTAAAGAATACTGCAAGACACATTCAGCTTATGGAGGCTTTCAACTACCCAATTCCTGATTTTATTCATCTTCCAATGATTTTAGGCCCCGATGGCTCCAGACTCTCTAAGAGACATGGTGCCATGAATGTTCTACATTACAAAGATGAGGGTTTCTCATCAGAGGCTTTGCTTAATTATTTAGTAAGGCTTGGGTGGTCTAAGGGTGATAAGGAGATATTCAGCGTTCAAGAAATGATTGATGGATTTGATCTTTCAGGGATTAATAAATCTAGTGCAAAATTTGATATCGAGAAACTTCGTTGGGTTAATCAGCAGCATTTAATGCATACGAATAATGATCAATTGAAGTTGATGGTAGTTACTGAATCAGAGATTGCAAAAAACCTCAATGATGAGACCCTGAGTAATTTTATTGATGCCTATAAGAACAGAGCAAATACCATCAATGATTTGGTTTCTAGTTGCGATAGTCTTTTTTCAGATGTGATCAATTATGATGAAGCTTCTGCAGAGAAGTTTCTTAAAAAGAAAATTATCTCTCCATTGGAAGACGTTGCTGATGCTTTAAAAAACTCCGACTGGAATCAGGAATCAATTTCTGTTGCATTAAAGTCGGTTTGTGAAAAACATGAAATTGGTTTTGGCAAGATTGGTCAACCAATTAGAATTGCAGTCACAGGAGGCACTCAATCACCCTCCATTGATCAAACTTTAATGTTGTTGGATCAAGAAACAGTAATTGATAGGATTGAGACTGCAATAGCATATATAAAAGGAAATTCTAAATAATTTTAATATCAAATTGATTAAGGAAACCAAATGAAAAATTTTATTATTTTATCACTAGCTGTAATCCTCATTGGATGCCAGTCAACACAATATACGCCAATTATTGATCCAAATTCAGGAAAACCACAAGAGGTTGTTGATAATGACATTTTAGAATGCACTGAGATTGCTAGAACAGTTAATCTTAGTGATGCTGCTGCGAAGTCAGGAATGATGGGCGCAGCTGTAGGGGCTGGCG
>Ga0066862_10000381_pt1 | contig 17628 bp, 16 predicted proteins | sample ETN02SmetaG_FD_66431 | JGI IMG/M metagenome (GOLD analysis project Ga0066862, IMG submission 66431) | Marine microbial and viral communities from oxygen minimum zone, Eastern Pacific Ocean - ETNP2014F10-02SV255 | ecosystem: Environmental > Aquatic > Marine > Oceanic ... | reverse complement strand
AAGAGAACTAAACCCAGAATTAAACTTATGGGATGTACTAGTTGATCCTGCTAGAAAAATAAGAGTTGGAAATAAACTTTACTTTGGTGAAGGAGAGTTAGTAGCAGAAGTAATTGATAATACAACCTCCCGTGGAAGAACTATTAGGTTTATACCAGAAGATAGTGAAAGAAATTTCTTTGATATAATTCATGAATATGGTGAAACACCATTACCTAAAGAAATAAAGAGAAAAGTAGATAAAAAAGATGAAAAGAGATTTCAAACTGTATACGCAAAAAATTTAGGTGCTGTAGCAGCACCAGCAGCAGGACTTCATTTTACTGAAATCTTACTTAAAAAGCTTGAATTAAAAGGTGTCAAAATTGTTAATATTACATCTCACACTGGCCTTGGAACATTTAAAGATATTGATGTTGAGGATCTAACTAAACATAAAATGGATTCAGAAAATTTTTCTATTCCAATAGAGACTGAAATAGCAGTAAATAATGCACTTAAAAATAATAACAGAATCTTTGCCGTGGGAACATCGAGTATGAAAACATTAGAAACTGCTGTTAATGCTAATGATACATTAAAAGCAAAATCAGGATGGACCGATAAATTTATTTTTCCACCTTACGAATTCAAAATATGTAGTGGAATGATAACAAATTTCCACTCACCAAAATCAACATTACTTATGATGGCTACTGCATTTGGTGGCTTTGATACTATTATGAAAGCATATAAAGTAGCTATTAAAGAAAAATACATGTTTCACACGTATGGTGATGCTCTACTTATAATTTAAATCATGACAAGAACTATAATCTTGATGGGTGCTGGAACCGGAGAGAGAATGGATTCTGATATTCCAAAACAGTTTATTGAAATAAATGGTATTCCAATAATTGCTCACACTTACAATAGACTAAAGAATATTCAAAACCTAAAGATTCTTATTGTGCTTCCTGAAAAAAATTATTCTAAATGGAAAAAGTACATCTCAAATTTTGTTGAAGAAGAAACTATATTAGTTAGAGGAGGTAAAACAAGAAATATTTCTGTGAGAAACGGAATTAAATCCATAAATAATAATGATGATGATGGATATGTTGGAATACACGACGGGGTAAGACCTTTTTTCAGTAAAGCACTAATTGAAAAATTATTTAATGAAGCAGAAAAACGGGGTAATGCAATTCCTTATACAAACTCAATAAATTCTTTGAGAAAAGTTGATAAAAAAACAAATCTATCAACCTCCGTTGACAGATCAAATTATGTTCAAATTCAAACACCTCAAGTATTTCAAATAAATAAACTTGTAAAAATATTTAACAAGGTTGATGGTATTAATTACTCTGACGAATCAAGTTTGATAGAAACAGAAGGAATAAAAATTAATTTAGTCTTAGGAGAGGAACAAAATATCAAAATAACAACCAAGAGAGATTTAAGCTTCTTTTTAAAAAATTAGTATTCATCTTCATTAAAAAAGAAATCATCTTTTGTGGGGTAATCGGGCCAAATTTCTTCAATACTTTCATACGGAGCACCGTCATCTTCAAGTTCTTGTAAATTTTCAGTAACTTCAGCTGGAGCGCCAGTTCTAATAGAAAATTCAATTAACTCATCCTTTGTTGCAGGCCATGGCGCATCTTCTAAATGATTAACAAGTTCTAGAGTCCAATACATCTTTATAGTTTTTTGTTATCCGCAAAAAGAATAATTTTATATTTAAAAAATCAAATAAAATTGGATTTTTTTTTATTATCGTGAAGAAATTAATAATAATTGATATTTATATTGCCATATCTTCTAAATAATTATGCAAATAGTTTTCTTTCTTCTTATAACGACATTAATTGATATATCTATCAAAGAAACTTCATATGAAAAGAAAATAATGGTTTTAGGTGTTGGGGATATGATGATAGGAACAAATTATCCATCTGATAGGTATCTGCCAAAAAATAATGGAAGAGATATATTTAAAGGTGTCTCAAAAGTAATAAGTAAAGCAGATATAGCTTTTGGTAATTTAGAGGGCACTCTATTGACAGGAAAAGGAGAAATTAAAAAGTGTAGTGATCCAAAAAAATGCTATGCTTTTAAAAGTCCAGACAATTATGTAGAAAATTATAAAAATGCAGGATTTGACATAGTTAGCATTGCAAATAATCACATTAATGACTTTGGAGAAATTGGGAGAAAGAATACTCAGAGAGTTCTAAAAGAAAATGGAATCTATTTTTCAGGGACTATAGAAAAGCCTTACACTATTTTCACAAAAGATAGTATCAAATATGGTTTTGCATCATTTTCTCCCAATAAAGGAACTATTCAAATAAATAATTACAAACAAGCAAAAGAAATCATCAGCTATTTAGACTCTATTTGTGACATAGTAATAGTATCATTTCATGGGGGAGCAGAAGGCACAGATTACAATAGGGTTACTAGAACAAGAGAATACTTTCTTGGAGAAGACAGAGGTAATCCATATGAATTTTCAAGATTGGTAATAGATAATGGGGCTGACATAGTTTTTGGTCACGGACCACATGTGGTAAGATCTGTTGATATATATAAAGATAGGTTCATAGCTTTTAGTCTTGGTAATTTCGCAACATACGCACGTTTTAATTTAAGAGGTATAAGAGGGATTGCTCCAATAATTCAAGTAAATGTTGACAATAATGGAAAATTTATTGATGGTAAAATTATTTCTACAAAACAAATCGGATTAGGAACTCCTGTTTTGGATATTGAAAACAAAGCAGTAAATGAAATATACAAATTAACAAAATTAGACTTTCCGGAGTCTAAATTATTAATTGACAACGAAGGACATATATCATATAAATGAAATTTTTATAAGAATAAATTTGCGTAAGATTATTTGAGTATGTTAAATAAAAATATAGATTTGCAAACGAAATTATAATTATGGCAAATCACAAATCTGCAATTAAGAGAATTAGGTCAAGTGAGACAAAGAGACTTAGAAATAAGTACCAACACAAGTCTACCAGGACTGTTATAAAGAAACTTGAGCAAGAAACAAAAAAAGCTGCAGCTTCAAAAAAGCTACCTGAGGCAGTTTCAATGATTGATAAACTATCTAAAAACAATATCATTCATAAGAAAAAAGCTGCTCATTTAAAGTCCAAACTTTCAAAGAGAGTTAATTCTCTTAAATAAAGATCTTGATTTATGAGGGGAGCGCTTCCACTTATAATAACATCAATCTTTTTATCAATCGCATATTATCTTTATAACTCAAGTGAAGAATATGAGACTTATACTATTAAATTAAATGAGTATAGAGAAGAGAGAAATGATTTTCTTAACAACTCCTCTTCGTCACCTCTTAAGAATTCAAATTATAAGCTGTCATATTATGATCCAAATGTTAATTATAAGGTAATTGCATCAGTAATTGAAAGAGAGAAGATAGACACAATAACGCTAGCAACATCAACAGGAAATTCTGAAAGATTTACAGATTTTGCAACCTTAAATTTTAAACTTGGAAGATCTAAATTTTCTTTACCAGTTTATAAATATCTTGAGGGCATAAACAAAGGAGACCTCTTCTTTTGTTTTCTAGACAAAACAAATAATGAATCAACTTACCCTGGAGGAAGATATATAGATATTGAATTTGAGAATGCTAAGAGAATAGAACTTGATTTCAATAAATCATATAACCCCTACTGTGTGTATGATGAAGAATTTAGCTGTCCTATCCCACCAAAAAAAAATTACATTAATATGGAAATAAGAGCAGGAGAAAAATTATCTATATAATTTAATTCTTATATAATTAAGCACATGTTTTCACAAATATTATTTACTAACTTTATGTGTTATGAAAATTTCTCTTAATTGGTTAAAAAAATTTATAGAAATCAACGAAACTCCTGAGGATTTAGAATCTATTCTAACTGAGGTAGGATTAGAAGTTGATGAAGTTTTTTCCATAGCACCAGACAAAAAACTTCTAAGAAGTCTAGTAGTTGGTGAAATATTATCTATAGAAAAACATCCCCATGCTGATAGATTAAGTTTAACATCTGTTGATATAGGAGACAAAAAATCACCAATAATTTGTGGAGCAAGAAACATCAGTGTTGGTCAAAAAGTTGTTATTGCTAAACCCGGCACAAAAATTAAAAATACTAATCAAAAAACTTTAGAAATAAAGAAAACAAAAATAAGAGGCATAGAATCTGATGGAATGATATGTGCTGAAGATGAAATTGGCATAGGAAATGCTCATGATGGCATTATTATTCTTCCCAAAAATTCAGTAACTGGTAAAAGTGTAATAGATTATCTAAATATAATCTCAGATACCGTTTATGACATCTCTCTAACTCCAAACAGAGCTGACGCAACATCTCACCTAGGAGTCGCAAGAGATATTAAAGCCGTTTTTAATAGAGAAATAAACATACCAGAAATAAAAAGTTTTACAAATACAGAAACAAAAAATATTGATATTGAAGTTAAAGAAAAAACTGCTTGCCCAAGGTATGCTGGTTGTATAATTGATAATGTTGATGTAGGAGAATCATCCAATGAAATCAAAAATCTTTTAACTTCAATTGGAATTAATCCAATCAATAATGTTGTAGATATAACTAATTATATTCTCCATAGCTTAGGTCAACCACTACATGCATTTGATTTAGATAAAATTTCAAAAAATAAAATTGTAGTTAAATATGCTAAAGAAAATGAAAAGTTTTTATCTCTTGATGATATTGAAAGAAAACTAAAAAGTGATGATTTAGTGATATGTGATGGAGATGAGAAGCCAATGTGTATAGCAGGAGTTTTCGGAGGCAAAACCTCAGGGGTATCTTCAAAAACAAAATCTATTTTTTTAGAAAGTGCCTATTTCAACTCATCAGATGTAAGGAAATCCAGTCAAAATCATATGTTAAAGACTGATGCATCATATAGATTTGAGAGAGGAATTGATCCTAATATTACTGTATATGCATTAAAACTCGCATGTGTTTTAATTAAAAAATATTGTAAAGGGAAAGTAGTGTCTTTAGTTTATGATATTTATCCGAAAAAAATTGAAAACAATAAAATAGAAATTTGTTATGATAGAATAAACAAATTAATTGGTCAAAAAATTGGTGAAGTAGAAATTAATAATATTTTAAAAAGACTTGACATAAATGTATCAAGTAATAATAAAATTACTATTGCAGATGTCCCTCCTTACAGAGTTGATGTACTAAGAGAAGCGGATATTGTCGAAGAAATTCTTAGAATCTACGGATATAATAACATAAAATTATCGTCAAAAAACGGAAGCGATTATTTATCAGAAGAACGATCGGGTTCACATGAAAATATTATTTTATCTAGAGTTATGAACTTACTTGTTTCTAGTGGTTTATATGAAATTACTACTAATTCGCTCACATCTTTAAAGTATAGCACAAGTAAGGAGTGGGACAAATCAGGAACCATTGAAATGGTTAATAAACTTAGTGATGAACATGCTGTACTAAAGCAAGACCTCTTATATACTGGTCTTGAGTGTATAAAACACAATCTTAATAGAAAACAGAATAATTTAAAATTTTTTGAATTTGATAAAGTTTATAATAAGAAGAATAAATCACATACTGAAACAAAAAAAATTGGCATATATCTAACAGGTTTATTAAAAGAGGAACACTTTAATTCAAGCCCTAATAAAATTAAATTTTTTGATCTATTAAATCTAGTGAACAAACTATTAGTAATTGCAGATATTAAAAACTACTCTATAGAAGAAAGTAAATCAAAAACACTTTCTAGGTGTTTCGAAATAAAACATAATAAAAAATCTATTTGTAAAATTGGCAATGTAAATAAAAACATATCCTCAAATTATGATATAGATCAACAAGTGTACTTCTGTGAGATAGAATGGAAAAATTATATAAAAAGTTTTAATCACGAATTCTCATTTAGTTCTATTTCGAAATTTCCTGAAGTGAAAAGAGATCTTTCTTTAGTTCTTTCAAAAGATAAAAAGTTTTCAGAGATATCTCACATCATTGATAAAAACAGAAGAAATATTATAAAAAATTATTCTCTATATGACATATATGAAGGTGAAAATTTAGGAGATAAAAAAATAGCATACGCCTTAAGATTTGTTCTTCAAGACGTTAATAAAACGCTTGAAGAAAAAACAATTAATAGCACAATGGAAAATTTAATGGTAAATTTTGAAAAAATACTAGGAGCCGAAATTAGAAAATAATTATGTCTGAAAGTTTAAATCAAAAAATAGTTGAACTTGAGAGTAAATTTTCACTCTTAATTAAAAAGTATAACAACCTAAAAATTGAAAATCGAGATCTAAATCAGGAAATCACAGAAAAAGAAATAGATATAATAATTAAAAAGTATCAGATTAAAAATCAAAATGGTATAACAGACCCTCTAACAGAGACCGCTCATATAAAAGAAGAAATTGACTCAACAATAAATGAGATAGATAATTTAATACATAACCTTAAAAAATAAATTGGGAAATCTTTCTATAAAATTAGTTATTGGTAACAGGTCTTACCCTATGAAGGTACCAATGGAAGATGAACAAAAGATAAGAAATATTGGCAAGGAGTTAAATAAAAAAATTTCTGAAATAAAGAGCCAAATGAATATAGATGATCTTCAAGATGTACTAGCAATGATTGCATTTAAATTATCCGTTGAAATTGAAGATAACAAAGGAGCATCAAATGAAAATAAAGATGCTTTTAATAAAATTGAAAATATAATAAGTGAGATTGATAATAAAATAAAATAAATTATTCTGGTGTATCCTCATTAGGCCATTCTTTCTTGAAATCAACCCAATATTTTTTTATTGTAGATTTAACTTCTTTTCTTAACCATAATAGACCAATCAAATTTGGAACTGTCATAAGAGCAATAGTAATTAATGATACATTCCAAATAACAGTAGTATCTGCAAATGACGCTACAAAGAAGCCTATAACATATACAACTCTATAATATATTACTGAACCAGCACCAAATAAAAATGTCATTGCTCTATCTCCATAGTATGACCAAGAGATAGCAGTACTAAATGCAAATAATAGAAGGCCTATGCTAACTATGTAATTTCCATAATTTCCAAAGAAACCTCTATCAAATGCTATCGCAGTAAGAGGAGCACTGTGTACTAAAGACTTACCTTTTACAATAAAATCTCCCTGCAATTTACCTTCTTCAATTTTTAAATTACCATTAAATAATTTATCATCTTTATCAAAAATTAATATTTCTTCAGCGATAGATCTAGCGTGGATGATAGAAATATTTTGATCAAAAGTGCCTTCAGACACATTAAGTTCACCATCATAAAAACTTAAAGAACTATTATTGCCGTTTAGATAGTTAAATAATATATTAACGTCTTCTTGATTATCCTCAGAATAAACTTTATCTAAAAATAATAAGTCAGCTTGAGCAAAAGTATTTTCATGTTTTTCATTCCATACTCCAGATGATAGAAGTACAAGACCTGTTATAGTACATATTATAATAGTATCAATAAACGGTTCTAATATTGCGACAAGACCCTCTGATACAGGTTCATTAGTTTTTGCTGAGGCATGAGCAATGGGTGCAGATCCCTGTCCAGCTTCATTAGAATAAAGACCTCTATTTACACCTCTAGAAATAGCAAAAGAGATAGATGCACCTAAAAAACCACCTACAGCTGCACTACCAGAAAAAACTTCTGCAAAAATTGATATAAAAGATGGAATTATATTTTGATAGTTAAATAAAATTACAGAAAAAGCTCCAACAACATAAACTAGAGCCATAAAAGGAACAAGTTTTTCAGTTATACTTGCAATTCTTTTTATCCCCCCTATAATAACTGTACCTAATAAAACTGCCAGAATCCCACCAGTTATCATTTTATCAATACCGAAGGATGCAAACATTGAGTTAGATATACTATTTATTTGAGGTAAACTACCGGTGCCAAAAGAAGATAAGACGGTTGCAAAGGCAAACATTATACCTACCCATTTAAGGTTTACTTTTTTTCCAAAAAGTCTAAAATCAGCATTTTTCATGAAATACATTGGTCCCCCAGACATCGTACCATCTGAAATTTTTTCTCTGTACTTGTGGGATAAAGTAACTTCAACAAACTTTGTTGTCATCCCGACAATTGCGGTTACCAACATCCAAAATAATGCAGCAGGGCCCCCTAAATGAATTGCAAAGGCTACCCCTGCAATATTACCAGTTCCAACGGTACCAGAAAGAGCAGTAGTCAGAGCTTGAAAATGAGAGGTATCACCTTGATCATCCTTTTTGTCATATTTACCTCTTACTACACGAAGAGCAAAACCAAAATATCTTATTTGCGGAAATTTTAAATAAATCGTAAAGAAAATACCTGTACCTAATAATAAAGGTACAAACCAAGAAGAGCTCCCTAAGTACTGATCAATAAAAATTAAAAATTCATTAAATTCCTGCATATCATTATATTTTAATAAAAGTAGAAATTATATTTTTTCTTCTACCAAATTCATTATTTTTTCTTTTCTCAAATGAGACTCCTTGATAATTTTCTCTGCTTTTTTCATTATATCTTCCCCTCCACTAACATCTTTTAAATTAATTCTAACATTTAGATAGGCTCCATGAATAGCAGCATGAACACATAAACAAGCTACACCAGAATCTGATAATGAATTTTGATTACCTTCTTTTGCTAAAAATTCAATCAAATCATAAGAATTATATGATTCAATCATAATATTTAATGGTATCTGAGCGGCATAAAGTGTAGCATCTTTAATTGCTTTAGATCTATTTTTTTTATTTTTATCCGTATCCTTAGGTAATTTATAAGCTTCCATTATACTATTAAATGAATGGGCATCTTCATCAACAAGAGATAATAATTTTTCTCTTATTTTATTTACTTCATGAGCCTTTTCACTAAATATTTCAACTTTATTCTCCCAGCCTCTTGTATTACAAGAAAGGTTAGCGACCATTCCAGCTAAAGATGTTCCAAGTGCACCAACATATGAAGACACAGAACCTCCACCTGGAGCAGGTGTTTCTCTAGATACTTCATCTGAAAAACTCCTCGCTGAGAGATCAATTAGATTGCCATTTTTATTAGTTATTTTCTCAAGATAATATTCAATTATATTTTTATTTGGATCAAAATTCTTTACTTGATTTAGACCTAGAGATTCTATTGCAATTTTTATAATATCTCCTTCAGGAATCCCATCTGATCTATTTTGTTTCTTTAAAAAATATTTTCCTGCATCAATCATTGATTTTAATGGGATAAGACCTACTAATTCTGATCCTGTTACACTGGCTCCTCTTGCATTTGCTTTTTTTACAACCTCTTCAAAAACAGTATGAATAGGAGTTTCTGTAATATTAGTTAGATTCATTGATATCTGAGCAATACCAAATTCTTCTATATACCATCCGATTGCTTTAACATATTTAAGTGATCCAGGAATAGTTTCTGCATTGCCATCTTTATCATAAACTATCTCACCAATTACTGGATGACCTTTTCTTTTAATCCTTCCCTTCTCTCTTACATCAAAAGCAATAGCATTTGCAAGTCTAGTGGATTTAGTATTGAGGTTAATATTATATGCTATGAGAAAATCTCTAACTCCAATAGCTGTTGCTCCAGATTTTTTATTAAAATTTTTTCCAAAATCTGGTTTCCAATCATCACTACTTATTTTTTTATTAAGACCTTCATACTCACCTGACCTAACATTTGCTAAATTTCTTCTTTTTTCTTCCTTTGCAGCATACTCATACAAGTAAATTGGGATATTTAATTCTTCAGAGACTAATCTTGCTAATTTCTCAGCATATGGAATAAGTTCATCAAAACTTATATTAGAAACTGGAATTAAAGGACAAACATCAGTAGCACCAAACCTTGGATGTTCTCCTCTATGTTTAGACATATCAATTTTTTCACTTGCAACTTTAATCGCATCAAATGCTGCATTTATCACTGAATCTGGATCACCAACAAATGTCATCACAGTTCTATTTGTTGCTTTTCCTGGGTCTACATTAAGAAGGTGTACTCCTTTTGTATTAGAAATAGCTTCAGATATTTCTTTTATTATATCTTGATTTCTGCCTTCGGAGAAATTAGGTACACACTCAATTATTTGATTCACGATTTAAAATTAAATATTAATTATAGATTTTACCTCTTTTACAAATAAAGGAAGGCTTCAGCTTCCCTTGATTATAAAGAATATCTTTAAAATTATTTGTCTCAAAACCTATCATATCTGCAATTTTTCCTTTTTCTAGAGATCCTCTATCTTCTAAAGATAATGCATTAGCAGATCTACATGTAATTCCTGCTAGAACTTCTGCATTTGATAATTTTTCTAAAGACCCAAGAAGAGCCGCCTGAATCAGTAAATCACCCATAGGTGCAGAACCGGGGTTCCAATCTGAAGCTATAGATACCTTACAATTATTGTCTAAAAGTTTTCTTGCAGGAGCAAATGGAATACCCAAACCTAAACTACATCCAGGCAAAACAACTCCCGTTGTTTCAGATTTTGATAAATAATTTATTTCTTTATCAGTTATTACCTCTAGATGGTCAACGCTCACAGCTCCATTATCAACCCCGACCTTTACACCTCCTGATGTAAATTGATTTGCATGAGCAGTAATTGAAAAGTTATTTTTAACCTTATCCAAAAAAGTTGATGCTTCACTAACAGAAAATGCATTTTCTTCAATAAATATATCCACTCTATTTGACAAATTATCTTCTTTAATTTTAGGTAATAAATCATTTAAAATAGAGTCTAGGTAGCTTTTAGATGACTCAAAGCTTTTTGGTGTTACGTGAGCAGCAAGACAAGTAGGGATTAGATCAATCTCATTTTTATTATCAATTTCATTAATGATTTGAAGCATTCTAATTTCATCATCTAAATTGGGAGCATACCCACTTTTAACCTCACAAGTTAAAACTCCATCAAGAAAATGTTTTTTTAGTCTTCTTAATGTATCGTGTTTAAGTTGATCATCAGTAGAATTAGAAGTAGAATTCATTGTGTTATGAATACCTCCTCCCTCTTCAAGAATCTGCTGGTATGATACTCCAGAGTTTCTTTTAGAATACTCATCTGATCTACTTCCATAATGGCATACATGTGTATGAGAATCAATAAATCCAGGTAAAAGAATGGAAGGAAATTCTATTTCTTTCACAATAGAAATGTTCTTATTTAATTCAGAAAAAGACCCAATTTCTGAAATTTTTTCACCTTCAATAATAACACCTCCATCATCAATTATATGTAGACTATTATCGTCTATTGCTCCCCTTTCAGGAAGATTTGCCATTGTAATAATTTGTGTAAACGGACCAATAAGTTTTCTCAATATTATAAATCTAAATTAAACTTCTTTAAATATTTATTAGCAATATCATATCCGGCATCATTGTGCCTAAAAACACCCATGGCAGGGTCATTATGTAAAACCCTTCTTATACACTGCTCTGCTCTTTCTGTTCCATCTACAAGAACAACCATTCCAGCATGTTGTGAATATCCCATCCCTACACCACCTCCATGATGAAAAGAAACCCAAGTAGCACCTCCCGCTGTATTTGACATCAAGTTTAACAAAGGCCAATCAGATACAGCATCTGAGCCATCAATCATGCCTTCAGTCTCGCGATTAGGAGATGCAACTGAGCCACAATCTAAGTGGTCTCTTCCAATAGCTATCGGTGCTGACACCTTACCGCTTTTAACTAGATCATTGAATATAACACCTGCTTTCTCTCTCTCACCCATACCTAACCAACAAATCCTGCAGGGCAATCCCTGAAATTGAATTTTATCTTGAGCCTGTTTAAGCCAGTTTATCATGTCTGTATTTTCAGGAAAGGCTTCAATAAGAGCCCTATCAGTAGTGTAAATATCCTCAGGGTCTCCTGATAAAGCTGCCCATCTAAATGGTCCTTTACCCTCACAAAATAGTGGTCTTATGTAGTCTGGAACAAAACCATTAAAATTAAAGGAATCTTTTTCACCTCCTTGTTTTGCAAATTCTCTTAAATTATTTCCATAGTCAAATGTAATTGATCCCATTTCCTGCATTTTTAGCATAAGAGAAACATGTCTTGCCATACTCTTTAAGGATAAATCCTTATATTTTTTTTGGTCTTCCTCTCTTAACTTCTCAGCTTTATCTAGAGTTATACTATTGGGCACATATCCAAAAACAGGATCATGAGCAGAAGTCTGATCAGTCAATACTTCAGGGACAATACCATCATTTATTAAATTTTCTAGCATATCACCAATATCACTCACTAAACCTATTGAAATATTTTTATTTTTTTTCTTTGCTTCAAGTGCCCAGTCTCTTGCCTCCACGTAAGAGTCAGTCATTTTATCAATATATCTTGTTTTTATTCTTTTCTCTATTCTTTTTGGATCGATATCTGCACCTAAAAATGTTGCCCCGGCCATTGTTGCTGCTAAGGGTTGTGCCCCACCCATTCCACCAAGACCTCCAGACACTAACAACTTTCCTTTTAAACTTCCTCCAAAATGTTTATTAGCGCACGCAGCAAACGTCTCATATGTGCCTTGGAGAATACCTTGTGTTCCAATGTAAATCCAACTCCCAGCAGTCATCTGACCGTACATCATAAGCCCATCTTTTTTTAACTTCTCAAAGTGTTCCCAATTTGCCCACTCTGGGACTAAATTAGAATTTGCTATTAAAACTCGTGGTGCTTGCTCATGAGTTCTTACCACACCAACAGGTTTCCCAGACTGGATAAGTAAACTCTCATCATTCTTAAGATTTAGAAGGATATCAATAATTTTTTTAACTGATTTAATATCTCTTGCAGCCTGACCAGAACCACCATATACAATAAGATTTGATGGATCCTCTGCAACTTCAGAGTTAAGATTATTGAGAAACATTCTCAGGGGTGCCTCTGTCTGCCAACTCTTAGCATTTAATCTATCTCCTGTTGGGGCCTTATAATTAGGATGTTTTGCATATTTTTCTATAAAACTTACTGTATTCATTTTATGAAATTAATTGAACTAATTTTTTTGATTTAATAATTTTAGTCGCCTCAATTATATCTTCTATAAAAACTTTATCATTCTCACAATGACTAATTTTTGTTCTAATGAAATCATGACATTTATTGACTTTTTTACCAGATTTAAGAGGTTTTAAAAAATCAAATGCTTGGGATGAACACAAAAGTTCAATAGCTAGGATCTTTTCTAAATTCTTTAAAACTCTCAAAAGTTTTACTGAACCTATAGAACCCATACTCACATGATCTTCTTGACCTAGAGAAGTTGTTATAGAGTCTGCACTTGCTGGGAAACAAAGGTTTTTGTTTTCACTAACCAGAGCAGCAGAAGTATATTGAAGTATCATAAACCCAGAGTTTAACCCTGTGTTTTTTAAAAGTAGTTTAGGGACCTTATCATTTCCTTTAAGCAAAAGATAGATTCTTCTATCAGAAATATTTCCTAATTCTGAGGCAGCAATTACATTATAATCAATTGGTATAGCAAGAGGTTGACCATGAAAATTACCTCCACTCACTACCTTTCCATTTTCTAAAACTATTGGATTATCAGTAACAGAATTTAATTCGGTATTTACCATACTCTCTAAATAATAAAAAGCATCCCAACTTGCCCCATGGACCTGTGGGATACACCTAACTGAATATGGATCTTGAACCTTTTGACAGTCTTCATGAAATTTTACAACTTCAGAATTATTTAACAAGCTCCTTATTCTTTTGGAGACTTCTATTGATCCTTTAAATGGTCTTAGGTCTGTAATTTCTTTACTAAATGGAATAACTGAACTCAAAGTTCCTTCCACTGAAATAGCAGATATTATATCTGCATTCTGCAGACAATTATGAAATCTACTTAAAGAGTAGCAAGCATAAGCTGCTATGAATTGAGTTCCATTAATTAATGCTAAACCTTCTTTTTCTTTTATTTCAATAGGTTTTTTGTTCTCTAGTGAAAGAAAGTCCAACGATTTTATTTTCTTTTTCTTATAGTAAACTTTTCCATGACCTATTAAAGGCAAAAATAAATGAGCCAAAGGCGCAAGGTCTCCCGAAGCGCCAACTGAACCTTTTGAAGGAACTACAGGAACAATGTCATTGTCTATATGCCAACAAATTCTATCAATTAAATTTAACGATACTCCAGAATACCCCATTGATAAGGAATGTGCTTTTAAAATCATCATAAGTTTTGAAACTATTTTTGGAATATTAGAGCCAACTCCAACAGCGTGACTCTTTAGAAGATTTTCTTGAAGGATATTAGCATCATTTTGAGAAATAACAGTATTACATAACGCGCCAAAACCAGTATTTATACCATAAATAACTTCATTAGATGTCAAAGCATTCTCAACCCTCTCCCTTGAAAAGGAAATTTTTAATTTTTGCTTTGAAGATATTATGCCCTGCAATTTGCCCACAGCAATATCAATTGCAATCTGATAAGACATCTTATCTTCTCCGTAATTAAATTTATTAGTTGACATTACAATAAAGTTAGTTTTTTTACAGGAATTAATTTATCAAAAAAATATCTTATTCCTTGTATGATTTATCTAACTCAGCCTGAAGAATATCATAGCATTTATCTCTAAATTTATCAATATCCTTTGTGGTAAACCCATCGGTTGAGATAGGTTTGTGACATATGATTTCACAAGGACTCCAACTAATGAAGAATGAGCCTTTCATTATCTTGTATGCACCAAGGAGAGATACAGGAAGAATAGGAATTTGTTTTTCTAGGGCCATAGCAAAAGCTCCGTTTTTAAATGGTGCCATAGTAGGCACCTTCTCAGTCTTTATTCCACCTTCTGGAAAAAGACCTATACTATACCCTTCATCTATAGACTTAAATGAATCAATATACGTCTGTTTACGGCTATTTTTACTGTCTCTGTCTACCATTATATGGAGATTTTTAAAGATGTACCCTAGAACAGGAATATTATTTACTTGCATCTTACCAATAAATTTAAAAGGGATATTAAGAGCTGCTAATGCTGGAATATCAATATAAGAAAAATGATTAGCTATTATCACGTATTGACTTTTTAAATCAACTCCTTCCTCACATCTAATTTTCATTGGAATAAAAATTAAAGTGAAAAATGTTCTAGCTATTTTATGATGAGCCCAGTAGGCCATCTTCTTTAATTTTTTAAACCATATTCCTAATAGTAACGGAATAGAAAAAAAAATGAATAATGATGAGAAAACTAGTAACCCATATAAGGAATATAATACTGTAAAAATTTTCATATTTATTTGGTGATCGTAAGATAATGAAAACGAATAACATGGAAAACTGCGGCAATAGTTAATCCTACACTTAACCCAATCCAGACGCCAAATACTCCATGTCCAGAAGTAACTCCTAGGAAATAAGATAGTGGAATTGAAATGATCCAGTATGATATAAATGTAAGTATTGTTGGAATTTTAGTGTCTCTTATTCCCCTTAGGACACCAAGTCCTACAGCCTGAAGCCCATCTGATAACTGAAATAAACCAGCAATAATTAAAAGAGATGATGCTAACGAAATTACTTCAAAATCATCTACATAGAATGTTGGAAGGACATCTCTGAAATAAATGAATATAACTGCAGAAAAACACATAAGAATAAATACCAAAATAAAATTAGAATATCCAGATTTTCGAATTTCGGTTTTATCTCCTATTCCATAATAATGTCCTAATGATATCATTGAAGCAGAACCTATACCAGACGCAACCATATATGAAATGCTAGCTAAATTTAATGCAATCTGATGTGAAGCTAACTGTATTGCACCCATCGACCCAATTATTATTGTAGCAACACTAAAAGCTCCAACCTCAAAAATATACTGCAGGCCAGAAGTAAACCCAATCCCAAAAATTGACCTTAGCGAATGGTAATTTATAGATGTATTAAGTGCAAGGATAATACTATTAAACTTTTTGCTATTTAGGCAGTAGACTAAAATGAAAAGGAACATTAAAACTCTACTAATTAAAGTTGCATAGGCTGCACCAATTATTTCTAACTTAGGAAATCCAAATAAACCAAAAATTAAAATTGCATTAAGTACGATATTTATAATATTTGAAAAAATTGATATATACATAGGTGGTTTAGTATACCCTAATCCCTCAATAAATTGCTTAAAGGTTTGAAATAACATTAAAGGAATAAGAGAGATACATATTATATCTAAGTACCTGTAGGTAAATGATAATACCTCTTGATCCTGAATAAAATACTTAAGAAAGAACTTTAAGTAAACAGTTATTAGCACAAGAACTATTGTAAAAAAAAGATTGAGATACATGCCATTATAAAAAATATTTGAGATGTAACTTTCATCAGATTTTTTTGATGAAATAAGTGGAGTGATCCCATAGGATAAACCAATGCAAAACAAGAGGATAAACCCAAAAATTGAAGATGACAGAGATACTGCCGCAAGCTGAGTAACAGAAATATTTCCTATCATGAGACTATCAACAACACCAACAGTGATGTGTCCTAACTGGCTAATCATGATAGGAAAAGAGAGGTGAAGGTTATCTCTTATATGATCACGTAATTTCATGTTGGCAAATATAAAAAAAAGCCCGATGTCTCGGGCTTTTGGTATGAATTGTTGTTAAACTTTACCTAGTATGAATCTTGTTTTTGAATCATATTCTTAAATTTCTATTAATTAATCTTGATTTTTCCATCTGCCTCTTTCTAATCATAAGTCTTTGAAATCTTATTTTTTGTTCATCATCAAGTATTGAACTAAGCTCTAAGGTTTTTTTAAACTCAGATTTTTTTAATTCTGCTACTAAATCAGACATATCATCAATCAATTTATTAACTGAATTAATATCTATATTATCTTCAATTTTTTCTAACTGCATCTCCAATTTTTTTCTCATAACCTCTTTTTTTAATGATTTTGAAGAAATATTGTGTCTTGAATTAATTTCTTTAAACTTTTTCTTCTGCTCATCTGATAAATTAAGAAAACTAAGTGGGTTATCTTGATTATTTTTATTTTGAAGAGACTCATTTCTCATCTCTAGCATTTTCTTAATTTGATCTCTATCCATCATACCTCTTTGTTGGAAGTTATTATTTCTCTGCATCTGTGAATATGAAACATATGAGGCAAAGAGAATAACTATTAAAGAAATTGTTTTTTTCATAAATTTTATTTTATTGTTTTACTTGTTCAAATATTAGACGACATATTACGATTAATATTGTTCTTTAATTAGATATTATTTATTAAAAAATGTTAAAAAAACAATTTCAGAAAAATCTTATTGAAGCTGGATGTGACGAGGTAGGAAGAGGATGCATTGCTGGCCCAGTAGTTGCAGCAGCTGTTATTCTGCCAACAGAATATTTTAATAATAGTATTATTGACTCAAAAAAACTTAGTCCAAAAAAAAGAGAAGAGGTTGGAAAAGAAATAATTGGTAATGCAATA
>Ga0066862_10000380_pt1 | contig 17649 bp, 20 predicted proteins | sample ETN02SmetaG_FD_66431 | JGI IMG/M metagenome (GOLD analysis project Ga0066862, IMG submission 66431) | Marine microbial and viral communities from oxygen minimum zone, Eastern Pacific Ocean - ETNP2014F10-02SV255 | ecosystem: Environmental > Aquatic > Marine > Oceanic ... | reverse complement strand
ATTAAATTATTAACAGCTGTTTTTCTTTTAATATGCTTTTCTACATCAATATTAGCAAATGATTTGATACTTACTTTGGGTGGAGGTAAGCAACCAGATTCAAACCAAAAAAATAAGACCGCTGGTTTAGATTTTAATTTCTTTGAATACATAAGAAGCAATAAACAGACTGTGAATATTGGGGTTAGCTACACTCAATTAGAAACTAACTTTAATACCGATAAGAAATTATGGGCAATCTCTATTTATCCTCAGTTAACATTATTTCCATCGGAAAACTCATGGCTTTCTAAACGAGCTTTAAAAACAACAACTCCTTATTTTTTTGTTAGGGCTCTCGGGCCTACTTATCTGAGCAACAACACACTGGGAGATCGGAAACAATCAAAAAAATTGACTTTTCAAGCTCAAGTCGGCTTTGGGGTATTATTTAAAAGAAAATCTAGTAAAGAAAATTTTCTTTTTGTCTCTTGGAAGCACTTTTCCAATGCTAATTTCTTTTCCGAAAACGAAGGTTTTGACTTCCCTATTGTTATTGGTTTCGGTTTAAAATTATAAGCATGAAATGAATTTTAAACGCTTATTTGTTAATTTTATTTACTTTCAAATTCTTTGAATTCATGTTCAATAGAAAGTTCAATTAACTTCCTCCATAAGGGCTCGGAAATTGCGTCAGATAATCCCGAAGAAGATGAAAATTTTTTTATATTACTAATAACTTCTTCTATTCTTGGTTCATCGATAATTAAATTTCTGTCCTTCTTTATAAGAGCAGCGTTTTCTACATATTTTTGTCTTTTTGCAAGAAGAGAAACTAATTCCTTATCAATCTGATCTATCTCACTTCTAACTTCTTTCATAGATTTTTTCATTTCTCTGTTCATTATTGTTTCCTGTTCAATAATACTTATTATTATTTTGTAAAAATTAAGGAGGTGTTAATGCCTCCAAAAGCAAAATTATTGCTCATAATACAGTCGGATTCTAGTTTTCTTCCTTTAGGTTCTATGTAATCTAATTCAGCACAATTAGGGTCTACATTTTCTAAGTTTGCATTTCCATGAAACCAGCCTTCGTTCATCATGTTTATGGCAACGACTGCTTCTAAAGCACCGCATGCTCCCAAAGTATGACCAGTAAAACTTTTAAGAGCGCTAATAGGAACATTGCTTCCTAGCAATCTATTGGTTGCATGACTCTCAGCAACATCTCCTTGATCGGTTGCCGTTCCATGCGCACTAACATAGCCTATTGATTGAGGTTCTAAGCCTGACTGTAGTAAAGATAATTCCATTGCTCGGTACATCGTATCAGCTTGAGGTCTTGTTACATGGGTTCCGTCTGAATTACAACCATAACCGATAATCTCAGCGTAAATAGAAGCCCCTCTTTTTAATGCGTGGTCTCTCTCTTCAAGAATCAGTGTTGCCGCTCCTTCTCCTATGACTAGGCCATCTCGATCTCTATCAAAAGGTCGAGGTGTTAAATTCGGTTCATGGTTCCTCGTGCTTGTCGCGAACAGAGTATCAAACACAGCAGCTTCTGTAGGGCATAATTCTTCAGCTCCTCCTGCTACCATCAAATCTTGATGCCCATATTTAATTGCTTCATAAGAAAAACCGATTCCTTGGCTACCTGATGTGCAAGCACTAGAAGTAGGGATAACCCTCCCCTTTAGTCCAAAAAAAACTCCAATATTAACTGCAGCTGTATGACTCATCATCTTAAGGTAAGTGTTGGCGTTTAAGTGAACACTAGATTTATTTAAAAGCATATTTCCAAAATCTTTTACCGCTTCAGTGCTGCCTGTTGAAGAGCCATAACCAACACCCATTCTGCCATCTTTTATAATAGGGTTATTAAGCAACTGAGAATCTTCTAATGCTATTTCAGTGGCTGCAGTAGCCATGAGTGCAACTCTACCCATGCTTCTAATTTGTTTACGTGAAAAGTGCTCTGGCCTTTCGAAATCTTTAACCGGCGCACCTAGGCGTGTAATCATTTCGTTATAAATATCCCATTCTTCCATAAATCTAATTCCTGTATTAGAAGATTTTAAATTCTTCGAGATTGTCTTCCAATCTTTTCCAACAGGGCTTATTGCTGCCATTCCTGTAACTACCACTCTCCTCACTAGGCCATTCCTCCATTAACTGATATAACCTGCCTAGTTATATAGGAAGACTTAGGAGAAATCAAAAAATTTACTAGTGCAGCCACTTCTTCTGGACTTCCCGCTCTTCGAGCTGGAATTAATTCTAGGACTTGGTCAATAGGTAGATCATCAATCATTTCTGTTTCTATAATCCCAGGAGCAACACAATTAACTGTAATCTGTCTTTTAGCTAGTTCTATTGCTAAAGATTTTGTAGCAGCGATAATTCCAGCTTTAGCAGCACTATAATTTGTTTGGCCTCTGTTACCAATGATCCCTGAAATAGACGCTAGAGTGACTATCCTTCCTGGTTTTCGTCTACGAACCATTGGCATGGTAATTGGGTTCAGTACATTATAAAAACTATCAAGATTAGTGTGAATAACTTTGTCCCATTGTTTGCCTGACATTGCAGGAAAAGCAGAGTCACTAGATATGCCTGCATTGCATACCACTCCATAATAAGCTCCATGTTGAGCTATGTCTTTCTCTAGAGTTTTTTTTGATTGTTCTCTATTTGAAACATCAAACTGTAATGACCTGGCTTCCCCGCCATAGTTTATAATGGTTTCAATCACCTCTTCTGCTTCTTCTTGTCTTGCAAGGTAATGGATTACAACCTGATATCCGCTCTTAGAAAGCTCTAATGCAATTGCTTTACCTATCCCTCTACTTGAACCAGTCACTAAAACAGACTCGCTCATTCATACTCCTCCTTCTAAAAATTCTTCTACTTTGTCGGGCAAATATACATTTAAATTTGCCCTTATTATAAAATCATCCCAAGCTATAGAGCAGCTAAATACATTTAATCCTGAAGGATTGTCTATAACCTTTTCTGCAACTATAGTTAATTTAGTGCCCAATTTAAAGTGGCTTTGTGGAGATTCATAACGACGACTGCTAACTAAAAAACCTATCTTTACTGGTTTACCTTCTTTTCTTGCTTTAACTCCTGCATAAGCAGCTATTGTTTGACCCATATACTCAAGTCCAACCCAGGCAGGCACACCAAGCTCTTCATAAAATAGACTATCTTCTTTAATGGTTAAGCTAGAGACTAATGCATTATCTGAATAACTCTCTATTGCATCTAGGAGAGACATTGGAGATTGGTGTGGTACCACATCAAGTATTCTAAAATCTTCTTTCATTCTCCACCCAAAATTAGAGAAATATTATTGCCTCCGAAGGCAAACGAATTGCTCATAACAAACTTAGGTTTGCCTTGAGATTTACTTGCACCAATATTAATAAGCCTCGGTAAGTCTGGATCTTGTTGACCATCCCAACGATGAGGAGGTAATTTATTATCATTTCTCGACAATGCCAACCAACAAAAAACTGCCTCTATTGCCCCAGCTGCTGCGAGGGTATGTCCTGTGAAAGGTTTGGTAGAACTACACGCAACCTCTTCACCAAACACCCTGTGAACTGCTAAAGCCTCCATCCTATCGTTCTGTTTTGTCCCTGTTCCATGAAAATTTAGGTAGTCTATTTTTGCTGGATCAATGTTTGCTTGCTCTAGTGCCAAAAGCATGGCCTTTTCAGCTCCATCTCCATTAGGGTCCGGTGAAGATATATGATAAGCATCTGAGGTTTCGCCTATTCCACATAATCTAATCCTACTGGGTTCTCGTGTCAGCAAAAAAAGTCCTGCTCCTTCACCAATATTTATGCCTTTACGATTTAAACTAAAAGGATTACAAATCCCTTCTGTAGTTACAGAAAGTGAGGAAAAACCGTCTATAGTCATATTGCAAAGTGTGTCTACACCTCCAGCAATTACTGCATCACAAACCCCCAGCCTAAGCAAACGAGAAGCTGAAGCCAAGGCTTTAGCACCCGATGTGCATGCGCTAGAAACAGAAAAAACCGGTCCTTTAAGATCAAACCAGTTTGAAACATACCTAGAAGGAGAAAAAATTTCTTGTTTTCTATAGTCAAAATTTTCTGGGAATTTTCCCTGATCAAAATGAAAACTCATAGCTTTCTCACCATCAGAAATTCCAGATGTGCTTGTGCCAATTACTACGCCTATGCGTTCAGATCCATACTTCTCTTTCAATAAACTAATTTCTGAAACAAGAGGGTCTAAAGCCGTAGTTAAAACTCGATTATTTCGAGTATCTTCTTCCAATAAAGTTACTTTCGACAAAGTTTCTTTGATTTTACCCACAAAGAGTTCTCTATTAGAAAACTGTTCTCCTGCAGGCCTTAAAAAATTTATGTTTTTATTAAATAAGTTTTCCTCTACAGAACTAAGTCCGGACCCCAAAGAACAAATTATTGAAGCACAATTTAAAAATATAGGAGCTTCTTTAAAAGTGTTTTGATCTAAAATCATAATCTCTGTTTTTCTAATCTAGTTATTTTTACTTCTAAATCAAGATCATGATAAGACAGATTACTAATCATTCGATTTTCTGTTAATTCTTCAAAAGGTAAATTTACTTCGGTCATACTTACGATAACACTATTTGCATGCTTTAAAATTTTCTTATTTCCACTTCTTTCAACGAGCCAGTCAGATCCTTTAAATGACCACCCAGAATCAGGCATATCAACTAAAAAAATTCCTAGCAGAAGTAATTCTATTGGCAATTCCAAGGTCATCTCTTTTTCTTTTTCTACCTTAACCTCTCTTCCTGTTTGGGAGATGTTTAGAAGCCTCCTCCCCAGGGGATCAAATATAACTACAATAAGTTTCTTTTCTGAAATTACAGTTACAGCAGAAAGTGAGATCTGCTTAGAGCTAGATATTATTTCTATTTTCTCTCTAATCTGCCAACAGCATGGTAGATCGTTAGGGTCTGGAAGTAACCTTTTGTATTCAACAAACTTACCATGAAAGTTAGAACAACTTGTGATAAATAGACATAAAATAATAAATGTTAAGAACCGGAACATGTTTTGTTAATAGTGAGCATATTTTTTCCAAGATCTCGAATTATTATGGATTTTAATAAGTAGTTTATTATAAAGAATCAATTGCTCTAACTGTTTTGAAAACTTTTGGGTGTTTACAACCAGTGTAGACATAAACTTATATGCTTAATTCAGCCTTCCATCACAAAAATGATTTTAAATTCTTTCAAGAAACTTTTTATTTAAAAAGCGCTTATTCCTTATTTTCTTCTGCATTCCAACAAAGTATGACCTATGCCAATATGATCAGTTTCAGCAGTTATTTTAAATCCAGCTGAATTTAATAACCTCTTAATATCTTTAGAGTGATACATCTTACTTACACCGTTTGCAATGCAAGTAAAGTACAACGAGGTGTTGTGTAAGCTGAATTCCGTAGCTTTGAAACGTTGTCTGTCCCAAAACAGTTCAAGTATGTAAAGAATGGTTTCGTCGCCCATGTGTGTATGAAATCTTTTAAGCATGGATTCTATTTCCGTCTCCGAGAAACAATCAAGAAACTGGCTCATCCAGATAACATCAATCTCGTCTGGGAGAGAAGGTAATTCTTTTAGTATATCGGCTTCAATTCCTTTTATCCTCTGACTTAAGTCATGATCTTTAGCATTCTTCATGGCTTTTTTCAGTTGCCCTGGTAAATCTAAGATGATAACTCTTGCATCCTTAGAATAGTTAGCGCATAAGATAGCCCACTTGCCAGTATTACCACCAACATCAAGAATTAATTTTGGCTTGGTTTGAAAAACTAAGGGTAATACTTTAGGAAAAGCCATGTCTGAATAATAATGATCAAATTCAAACCAGCTTTTTTGAACTTGCTCTGGCAAAGCGGACAACCCTTCATAAACCGTTTCCCACTCACCGAACACCTTCAACCCTAGAGGTTTTTGATGCTGAACAGATTCTTTAAGATTAAACATTGCTTGATAACAGACATCATGTACAAAGTTTAAATTGACCTGTGTAAGTTTATTATTCAGTAAGAAATGACCAGTTTTCGATAAAGAATATCTATCATCCTCAAGTAGAACAATCTCTGCACTCAGCCCCAGCTCTAGTAATACCTTGATACTATAAATGCCTAGATCCAATTCATGTGCAACTTCTTCTACAGTAATTCCTTTGTCTTTTGTGGTGGAAATCAATGCCAGTATTCCCAAATCACACATTGCTTTAGCGGCCTGAAAGACAATTGGTCCAAAAGCAATTTTTTGAGCATCGAACATCGCCTGTAAGGCACTTTTCTTTTCTAGTTGGTTATTATTAGTCATAGTAAGATAAAATTAATAGTAAAAGGTATCTCCATTCAACATTAAATTAAAACAGTCAAAATATTACCTAAATTATTGTTCTTTTAATAAAAAATAAATTAATGGTGTGATTAACCAAGTGCTTATAAGCCCTAATAGTACTACAGATCCAAAATAATGCAGTAAAGGTATCTCGCTTAAAGACAATATTCCAAAAGCTATTGCGGACGTAAGACAAGCTAATGTAGATGCTGCCCAAGTATCTCTGTTTAAGCCAGGAGTAATAAAGAAAACGGCTGTATCTACTGCTATTCCTATTACTAACAAAAGAGCCAATACATGAAAAACTGTAATTCCAGTTCCAGCAGAAAGAGATAAAGCTACAAGACTCGAAAAAGATATGGCTGCAATTATTGTTGATCCCTTTTTGCCAAACAATAGAAAACTAGCAACTGTCATAAAAAGAAAAAAACTAACTAGTAGCCAAGTAACTTGTTTTCTAAATCCTTCTAAGATGAATGTCAGATTACTAACTTGATCAAAGTAAGTTATGCCGGAAATTAAAATATTAGATGGAGAAAATGAATTTTTTAAGTTTGTTTGATTGAAAAAAACTACATTTTTATTTGCTGATATGAGGTCAACCGCAGGGTAGATCTCAGAAATAGTATTAGGCAAAGAAGATGGCAACAAATTAGGATTAAATTTAGACTGGACTTCCATCCAAAAACAGTTGCTCTTAAGTTGCTTACAAAGTATCGAGGCTGCCCCTTGTTCAGAGAAAATCTTCCGCTTGATTAATTCATAATCCTGTCTTTGCTGATACAAGGAGGGTATAGCAGTAGTTGTAGAGTAAAAGTAATTTTTGTTTTTGGGACCGTCAAATGGCCGTTGCTTAGACAATTCATGTTGTAATAATTCTGTTTTTTCCAGTACCTGCTGCTGAGATTCTCCTTCAATAAAGAAATATCTTTGCTTATTGAAATTACCTAACAGTTTTTGAGCTTTCTTTTCATCTTCCAATAACAAATCTCCAGAAGTGTTCAGTTGGCGTACATCATCATCTACACCCCTCAAATAAATATTTCCTATCGCTGAGAGTATGACTATTAATCCAACCACTAGTATCATTCCCCGGTTGGTCGCTATTTTGATATAAAGAGGCTCAAAGAAACTATTAAAAACTCTTCCAAACTCAACGGGATTAGGCAAGCTCTTGTTAAAAAAAGGTCCTATTATTAAAACTGTAATACAGGCAGCAGCCAATCCAGATGCTACGAAAATTGAGAACTGTTGTAGTCCAGGAAAAGGAGAAAATAACAAAAATAAGTAAGCAAAGATGCTAGAAAGGGTGCTAACTACTAGGCCTTTCAGAAGTAGATTTCTTGAAAGTATTGAATCACCAATTGCTTTAAATTTTGCTAAAAAATGAAAGGAATAGTCGGCAGCTAGCCCTAATAAGGTTGAACCAAATGCTAAGGTAACAAGGTGTATTTTATCAAAAAATAACCACGTTACTGAGATGGCTATTAGTGTACTGCAGGTCAGGACAGTCCCAATAAATAAAACACTACTCCAAGACCTGAAAACTATTAGAACTAACAGGGCTATAGCCAAGAGCGAACCAGCACCGACTGTTGAAATTTCTTTTTTTGCTATTTTAGTTCCTTCTGCAGCATGAAAGATTAAACCAGAGGTTATTAGTTGTAAGCTTTCTTTGTTTTGTTCTGATCTAAAGTCTCTTATGGAATTTAGAAGTTTTTGTTGCTGTCCGGTATTAAAAGGGCTTGTATTTAATTTACCTGAAACTAAGTACCAACTACCATCTTTATCTTCGATAGATGGAATTTCTGTAGGTAAAAAATCACCTCCTCTTTCAAAAAAAGACTTAATCCAAATACCTCCAAGATTAAAAGGGTCTTCTTTAAATTCATAAGGACTATATCTTCTTAAGGGGCTGTAGATAAATTGTAATTCTCTATCTGCAATTTGTTGTGGGCTCAGGCTTTGTAACAAATCTCGGGTTTCAGGCCTAAGTAGTTGATGTCGAAAAGGAAAATAAAAATTCTCTATTTCTTTTGTAGCTTCTGAATTAGATTTCACCAAAGACAAGCCATCTATTTTTTTAAATTCTTGAGCCAACTTTTTAGCCATTTTTAAGCCTTTTATTTCATCCTCCCCTTTTACTAGTACTACAAAACTTCTATCCGCTATATTTTGTAACTTCTCCAAGAGCAATGGATCTTCTGATGGGAATACTTGATCAGGAATTAAACTTAAAATATTGCTTTCAAAATTTTTATTAGAATTAATTTTAGAGAATGAATAAAGGCTACTACCCATAATTATGAGAGTCCAAAAAAAGGCGAGCAATAAAGGGATTCTATTTCTAATAATTTTTTTTCCTCCCATAAAATTCTATTTTGAAGGGTCTTTCCTGATGAAATTAATTCTACTATGATTAAATTTAAGACTAGAGGAATCTCCATTGGCTTCTACTAAGTAAATAGAGTCTACTGATTCTCTGCCTTCTATTGAAATAGAGGTTATTTGTGATGATACAAGGCTATTTTTGGGCTCTAAAAATAGATTCCATTTGTTGACATCGCCTTTTGTTACAATAAAAAAATATGACTCTAAAGAAGCTAAATCACCTGAAAATAAACCAAGCAGTACTTTGCCTATTTGAGAAGAGCCTCCAATTTCTGTTCTTTCAAAATTATTTTCTTCTTGAATGCCATTCTCTGAAATTATGATCGTGCTTTGAATTGGTTTTAATGTCTCCCACAGTATGCCTTCTTGATATTGAAACTTAAAATTTCCGGTGGAGACCAACGGCAATGGCAATACGGAGATTCTTCTTTCTTGAATAAAGCTGCTGTTTATACTCTTTGTATCTTTAGCCTGATTAAAAATTGTATCTTTTAAAGTTGAGAAAATTGAAGTTGAGAAACAAACTAAAGTGAGCATTAAAAATAAACGCACTATCCCCATATTGAATTTCATGTTTCTTTTAGGCCAAGCTTCTCTAACAAAATTGGAGGTGAAGCGAAGAGCATTTCACCACTTGCTATGTCAACAGCTACCTGAACACTATAGCCCCTGATTAATCTAACGCCGGTTACAGCATCAACTATCAGGTAATTAATTTTTAATCTATTCTCCCATTCTTTTATGGCCGCTCTTACAATAATTTTCTGCTTGAACTTAGAAGGATTTACATATCTAAGACGAATATCTATAACTGGCCAGAAAAAACCAGATTCCGTCATATCATTATAGTTGTAGTTCAACTTGTCCAGTAATGCGCAACGGGCTACTTCAAAATACTTAACATAATTACCATGCCAAACTATTCCAGCAGAGTCCACGTCATAAAAAGGAATCTCAATTTCTTTTTCTATTTCTGCTTTATAATCCATAATTATTTCTTTATAGGAAATTATTTATTAATTCTTAAAAAACCTCATATTTTCTTCCAAAATTCAAAAAAGTTAAACCATTGTAAGGGGTTTTGGCTAGTATAGTGCTCAAGTCTTTCTGCAAATAATTGGGCACTGTCTTTTATAAAATCCTGTCGATACTTCTTAGATATTTTTTGTCCTTTTGTTAATTCTTCAAAGTAAATATTATACTTTCCTTTATGCTTAACGCAGATTAATAACATTATGGGCACTTGCAAAATACTAGCTAAAACGTAAGGTCCGTTTGGAAAATTTGCAGGTCTATTAAAGAAATTACAAGTGACCGAGGCTTCAGGGTGATTTATTGAAAGCCTGTCTCCACTAATAGCAATAAACTCTCCATGCCTAGCTTTTTCATATAATTGCATGGCTACATAGGCACTAAGATCCGTTACTTGTAACATTTTTATGTTACTCGTCATTTTAAGTTGATCAAGCAAGTGATTAAATTTTTGTGCGTTCTTGGTGTACTGAAGAATAGTTAAATTCATCTGAGGATTAGTTTGCGACAAAGCGCTACTAACTTCTGTGTTACCAAGGTGAGAGGTAATGATTACTGCCCCTTGTTTATTTGAGATAAGTTCGTTAAATAATTCAGAACCGTGAACATTAACTTGATCTATATTTATTTCTCCCATCCAAACCGAAAATTTATCGATTAATGCTGAACCAAATTCCAAAATATGCCTAAAGGATAATAAAAAGTTTACTTTTGGCAGGTTGTCTATCTTTTTTTCTACTCTCACTAAATAGTCTATTGAGTTCTTTCGTAGATTTGGCTTGAATAAAAAATAAAAAAAGACTACTGGAAATAAAAAAATTCTGAATAATATAGGCCCGCCTATTCGGTAAGCAATTAACATGATTTTCATCCCTGTTAATGTTCCTTTTTCTTTGATAAAAGCCCAATTATTTCCTTGACTCATGAATTTAAAATTTTTGTTTTAAAAGTTTTGGTAATCGTTTCAGCATGCCAAAAAATAATCTTGCGTGCATTCCGGCAATCAGAAAATTATCTCTAAAAAAGCCAAAATGCGAAATGCCATCCTCTGGATAAATAACTCTAGTCTGAATTTGCACTATTGGCTTACCTAACCAATGCCACCTGACTATAAATTCAATATCAAATTCCATTCTGTCTCCTATTTTCTGTGTGGACAATAATAGACAGCTCTGTTCAACGGGATAGATTCTAAATCCACACATAGAATCCTTAATGTCTTTAGATAGAGAATTAATCCAAACCCACAGGTGTGTAGCATAACGACTGTAGTATCTTATTGTCGGTACAGTCTTATCATAACTTGGAATTCCAGATACAAGTGCATTAGGCTGTTTATTCATCTCAAGTATAAAACGTGATATATCTTCAATATTATGCTGACCGTCGGCATCTATTTGTAAAGCATGTGAAAAGCCAGACTTCTTGGCTTCTTTCAGACCTGTTTTTATAGCTGCTCCTTTGCCTAAATTGAGAACATGTGATTTAAGGGTTATGCCTTCAATTTCTTGATCGAGTCGCATCATAATTTTTTTACAAGCTATGTGGCTTCCATCATCCACTAGAATAATAGGAAATTTTTTTTTAGCTAACTCTTTTATAAAAACAGAAAGATTTGTCGAGTGGTCATATACGGGAATAATAAAACATAACTTAGGTTGAAAATTCATATTTAAACTTCTTTCTTAAATACCACCCTGCCAATAGAGTTAATATTATTTTTATTGCTGTAGCCAAAGAATAACCTGTTACTCCCTTCCTCCCACCTAAGCTTTAGCTTAATCTTTTCTCCTGGTTGGATTACTTGTTGAAATTTTATTCCTTCAAGTCTAACAAAAGTACCAAGTTCTCCGAATAACTCTTGGGCATAGTGAATTGCCCAACTAATTTGTACAAGCCCAGGTAAAACCGGTCTTCCTTGGAAATGCCCTTTAAAATAAAATAAATTCTGTGGTAGGATAAATTCGGCAACACACTCCTGAGCATTTTCGTCATACTCTTGAGATAAATAATCTGGAAATTTTAGTTTATTTTTTTCATCAAACAATCCTTGAAGTGTCGAGAGTATAATTTTTCCTTGTTGATTGATAGGTATTTCATAAACAAAGCGCCAATATCTTGGCCAAGCTACTTTTTCAATTGCTTCTTTCAGGCCTTTAGATAATTTTTTTTGAAGGAGAATTTTTCCCTTATCAATAAGCTCTTCATTTCCTTCTCTGGTTAGTTGAACAACCGCTCCAACTCTATTTTTTCTTTTTTTAAGAAATACCACAAAAGCTTTCTCTATCAACGAATGCTTGTTCAGTATTTCCTCTATGGCTGTTTTAGAAATACGCTTCCCTCCAACCTTGATGATATTGTCTGCTCTTCCTTTTAAAGAAAAACTTCCATTTGCGTGCATTTCGCAAAGATCATCGGATATATACCAACCTTTTCCCAGAGCTGCAGGAGAGCTTATGGCAAGCTTCTTATCTATTTTTTTTACAGATATTCCTTTTAAAGGGTTCCATAGAGTGTCTTTTGTTTGTTCTCTTTGCGAAACAGCGCCTGTTTCGGTACTTCCGTAGACTTCCGTAATAGGCACTCCTATTTTTTTGTAAACTTTGAGAGAAGCCTTTTTAGATAAAGGCGCCCCAGCAGAGAAAATTGTTTTCATCGAGCTTGATATTTCATTCCAATCCATTGCCTCAGGTAAATGTTCAAGGTGCGCAGGACTGGAAATCAGATTAATTTTAAATTTTGATAGCTTTTGAAGTTGCTCTAAATAGACTAGATCCTGATTAACGAACGGGGTTTTAGAAACAAAAGGCCAAAATAAACGAAATTGCAAACCAAACATATGATGATGAGACACTGTACCTAAAGTCAAAATATCTTTTGATAGTTTTCCCCAGTTGTTTTCAATTATTTTTAATTCTGAATTTAATTGTTTGAAGGTCTTATAAACAGCCTTAGGCTTGCCAGACGAACCTGATGTAAGGATTATCAAGGCCAGGTCATTCCCTTCTTTATTTGAAGACAATAACCTCTTAGCTGCATCAGCATTGTGGGAGGGCTTAAGCTCAGGAAACTCTCCTATAAGATAATCTGTCTCATCTTCTACAACTTTTAAAGTTTCTTCTAGTGTATTTTCAGGTATGACAGGGATTTTTTTTAAACTCCACAGGATTGAAACTATGCACAGAAAATCAATGGCGTCAGTGTGAAAAACAGCTACTTTAATTTGAGGTATGTCATTTAGTTTGTCTTTCCAGATATCAAGCCGTTTTTGCATTTCTGTCCAAAAAATGGGCTGACCATCTAAGGAATAAGCAACGATATGGTTGTTTGAGTATTCTTCCTCAAAGGCGTGCAAGGGCAATGATTCAATCATTTCTTTGTTTCATAAACTTAATTCGGAAGAGATATTCCGCTCCAAACATAGATGCAATCAAAATATAGGATATAAAGCCGTTATATAATAGCCACCATTCTTCAGATAGATAAATACTTATAACAGACATTGACCCATTAAATATAAAGAACAAACACCATGCTTTAGTAGCCTTTCTGGTATAAATAACAGCGTTGTCTGGGAACTCAGCGTTAAACCCTCGTGCTATTTGCTCAATAATGGTTGGAGGATTCAAAATACTTATATAAAAGAAAATAAAAAAAGCAAGATTGACCAAAAGCGGGTATAGATATAATCCTATTTTAGAACCAGTCGCAATGGTTAATAGAATCGCAATTAACGCAGCTGCAATCCAATACAGGTTAATTGTCTTCTGATAGTCTTCGGTCTTGCTTACTTTCCAATTTATAAAGCGCAGTACAACTAATACCAGCAGCAAACAAGAGAGTGCCTTGGGCTGAAAGTCTCTTAATCCAAAATAGACTAAAAAAGGATAAAGCAGGACAATTAAACTAGAACTAACCCTCAGAATTGGTTTCATTCTCTAGAAGCTTACAAACTATATTAATCACATCTTCAACAGTTTTAACTGATTTAAAATCATCAGGATCTATAACTAATCCTGTAAAAGCTTTGAGTTCTATAATTAAATCTACTGCATCAATGCTATCAATGTCTAGATCTTCATACAAAAGAGAACTGTCAGAGATAGCCTCAGGATCAACTTCAAAAAGGTCTATTAAAGTGGAATTTATTTTTTCAGTAACTTCTGTTCTTACGTCCATAGTTTACTTCCCGTTATTCACATGCTCTTCAACGAATCTTGCCAAACTCTTCACGCTGGCAAAATGTTCTTGATTTGCCTCTACCTCTGCATCTAATTCAACTGAATAGCGTCTTTGCAAAGCCACTCCAAGTTCTAGGGCGTCAATGGAATCTAACGAAAGCCCCTCGTTAAATAGTGCCTCAGAACTGTCTATATCGTCTGGGGATATGTCCTCTAATTCAAGAGTTCCTATTATTAGTTCTTTTAGTTCTTGCTCCAGATCCTCAGTGCTCATTTAAGGCAACCTCCTTTCGAAAAAAAACTTCCATATGGTTCGTTAATTCCCTGGCCCCAATAGAAGCAGGTAACATCAAGAATCTATTTATCTCCATCTCTCCAAGCACCCTTATAGTAAGATTAAATTTTTTGTTGGGAATATCATACCATTTAATTCCCTTACTTAATGTTTTTGGAAAGCAATTTATTATCACGGGGGTAGGTGCAGTTTTAGTTCGTATAATAATATTTGCGGCACCTCTTAGGAAAGATATTTCCTCGTCTTGTTTAGTGCGGGTTCCTTCAGCAAAAATAATTAAACTATTTCCACAATTCAAGGATTTCTTCGCATCTTCAATCAATAACGGCCCGCCATCATTCTTAATGTAGCCTGCAAGTGAAACAATTACACTCATTACTGGATTCTTCAATATTCCACTCTTTATAATACAATCTGCGTTAGGCATGAAAGCAATTAAAAAGACTACATCTAATAATGTTGGATGATTAGATATAACCAGCTTCCCTTGTCTTTTTAAGCTTTCAATTCCTTGTACCTCCCAGTCCGTTATTCTCATCAGCTTAAGCAGGTGTATATATCCTCTGAAAGTCCAATGCACTAAAAGACGAGTTGTTTTTTGACGTGTGTGCTGATTTCTAATAAACAAATAAAGGGGCAGGACAAACAAAGGCGCTAAGACACAGCCAATACCAAAAAAAACATAAGCGTTTGCAGTTGCAAATAATCGCCAGTAGTAGTTTATTTTTTCTTGCACTATAGACTTATCTCTTTACTAGTTTCCACTTTAGCCCATTATGATTCAAGTAAATTTCTTTAATATCCGATGACAGAAACTTTATTAAAGAAATTGGCAGTTCTTCGCTTTTTTTCATATTAACTTCATCTCCTGATTGAGTTAGTTTGAGGCCAGTTCCTTTTGATTTTGTCACAATAAAACTAATGGCATAAGAATTTCTGCATAAATTGGGGGCGTAGTGATAAATTTGAGGCAAAGCAACGTCGCAAATAACACAAAGTACCTTTTCTGAACCCGACATTAAAATCCCTATTGCTTCTAACAGCACTGGAACTAAGCCGTTTTGGCCCGAAGAAATACTGCTGATACTAGAGGTAAGGCCTAAATGGATTGAAAGAACTCCTAAAATTGCATTATGTACAGATAAACTAAAGTTCATAGGGGAAGTGGGCTCCCCTCTAACAGCTCCTGTAAGAATACCCAATGTGCGTTCTATATCTCCATGTTGTGAACAATAGACAACTGGAATGTTTTCGTCTCTTTTTATGTGTTGAAGAACCTCATTTGCACATGCCCTTCCCAACAAATTCAATCTCCTTCGTAAAAGCGGAGGAATAGAAGAAACATCTGGATCTTTACCTGTGGATAAAAAGGTCTTCTCTTTGGTTATATTGTTGAGGGCTTGAGACTTCCAACCTGACCATTCCGAAATAGCGAAAGAAATATCCATTTTTTTTAAAAACTTAGTTTAAACAAAAATAACTTACATTTATTATCTCAATTATTTTAACAAACTGGTCTTACATATAAAATTTATAGTTTGAATAATTTAGTTTATTCTAAAATTAAAGTAAGATATTCAAATAAAAATGTAATGAGTTTTGTAAAAAAATTACATTTTTTTTAAAAATTGAGGAATTTAAATGAAAAGACACCTATACAGTTTAGTTATTTTAACTGCTCTCTTGAGTTTAAGCTTGGAAGCTGCAAATGATAAATATCTTTTTCCTATTGATCAGGCATTGACTAAGCATAGTGATGCTGTCGCTCCCAATATAAAACTCTACTTTGCAACTCAATCTCCCGAAGGTGAACCAGATAATCTGGGAACTTATACCTCAAAAAAAACGACCAATGCGCGTTTCAAAGCGCCTAGGCAGAGTTGTGACTGGGTATTTATCTCTGCAGTTTTGAGCTTACAACAGAGGGCGATGCAGCTAGGAGGAGACGCCATCATTAATATTCATAGTTACTTTGGGCAAGTTGAAATGTCTGATGAGGATGTGTATGAGTGTCACGACGGAAAAAATGTCTCACGCGTAGCTCTTAGGGGTACAGTAGTAAAGCTTGAAGAGTAAAACGACAAGGAGCTTGGCTTCTGTCATAATTTTAGAAGACATAACCAAGAACTCTGATCTCCTTTTTAAGAAATCTATAGAGTCATTAGATGTTTCCAATAGAGTTCATTTTGCAAAGATTAAAAAATTAGAAAGGCAAAGACAATTTGCAATATCTAAATTTTTATTGAAGCAGGCTATTCAAATAAAGCTAGCAATTCCTATTACTTTAGATTCCTTGCCAAAAGGGAAGCCTTACATCCCGGAATATAAAATTTTTTGTAGCATCTCTCACACTGGAAATTCAGTTGCAGTAGCTTTCAGTACTTACTCAGAAATAGGTATTGATGTCGAGACGCATCGCAAACGTGAATTTAAAAAACTTGTAAAAAGCTACTTTCATCCAGAAGAATTTAAACTATTTGATGCGCTTAAAGAGCCTGAAAAAATGGATTGGTTTTATGCCCATTGGACTACAAAAGAGGCCATGGCTAAAGCCAAAGGAGAAGGTATCAATTCACACAACCTACGTAAGGAGATAAGCCTTTGCGATAGCTTTATAAAACATAAATACTTCCCCATTAAAAACTACTCCCTATCATGTGTGCACTACAGCAAAAAACCTATTGGGCTAGAAATCGCCACCCCTATTGACTGTGCTCCTTGGATGAATTTGACTTCTCAGTCATGGCTATAAACACCTTCCTGAATCCAATAGTTATGTAAAAAACGTCTAGTTTCGTAAGGAGAAGAGATTAGTTTTTTTGGCTCTCCTTGAGAGCATTCCAAACGCAATTCAGGAATAGCCATCCAAGAAACAAAAGCAGCTCCAGAAATGCGCCTACACTATAGAACAATGGCAATTCGAAGAGGAGTAATCTTTTTTTTAAAGTTGTAGCGAACCGAACCTCAAAAACAAACCCCTTCAATTCGTTCTTTCATAAAACAATCTTCTATACCAAAGCTCTGTCAATTAAAACCGCAATTAGTAGAGCTGGATCAGAACCATTATTAACCCAGGCATGGTTAGTGCCTCTTTGAACAACTACATCGTGTGGCTTTAGTCGAACCTCTTCTTCATCTAAAATTAAAGTAACGTCTCCCTTTAATAAAATAATGTAATCAATGGTGTCAGTCTCATGCATAGCTGCATTTCTAGAGGTATCAACTCGATGATGTGCGGCCCCCATTCTCTCAAATGCTTTTGCTGTGGCCTCCTCTATTGCTTCTTGGGGGACTCCTTCTGGAATAGGGTTAATTTGAAAATATCTAAATTTGGTTCCTCCTTTTACTGGAGATAGCATTACTTCTATATCGGCT
>Ga0066862_10000373_pt1 | contig 17873 bp, 22 predicted proteins | sample ETN02SmetaG_FD_66431 | JGI IMG/M metagenome (GOLD analysis project Ga0066862, IMG submission 66431) | Marine microbial and viral communities from oxygen minimum zone, Eastern Pacific Ocean - ETNP2014F10-02SV255 | ecosystem: Environmental > Aquatic > Marine > Oceanic ... | reverse complement strand
AAGACAGTTTAATATTTTAATTGAGAGGTTATAAAATATTTTTATCATCTTAATAATGATTTATTTATGGTAAAAATATGTCTAAGAATTTCTTCTCTTCCAATATTTTTCATAGACGAAGAAATAAAATAATTAGGTGTTTTTGACCAATATTTTGACAATTCACTTAAAAAATCATAAATGTTTGACTTGATTTTAGACTTTGTCTCTTTATCACTTTTAGTAAATATAATATTTAGTGGTAATTTATTTTTTCCAATATAGTTTATATATTCAATATCAATTTTTTGAGGTTTTAGCCTTATATCTACTAGAATAAATATTAACGAGATTTTATCTGAGTTTACAAGAAATTCTTTTGTCATTTTATCCCATTTTTCTCTATTTGATTTACTTGCCTTTGCCCAACCATATCCTGGTAAATCCACAAAGTAAAGACTTCCATTAATTGTAAAATGATTAATAAGCTGTGTTTTACCTGGTTTTGAAGATATTTTTGATAGTTTGTTTTGATTCACTAACATGTTAATTAGTGAGGATTTTCCAACATTTGATCTGCCTAGGAAAACATATTCAGGTAATTTTATTTTTGGGCATTCTGATAGATTTGAACTACTCTTGATAAATTTAGCTTCTTTTATGATCATGTTTTCAACCATTATACAATTTTACTTCAATTTTAAAGTTTAGATGTTATATTTAGCAATAAATGAGAAAGATTTTTGTGTTCATAGTGTTATTAATATCATTGAATACTTCTTTGTATTCCCAATCAACGAGAATTAACTTAGGTGGGTATGATGATGTAAATACACATTTTGGTTTTCTTTTAGGTGCCCATTCTACTTATTATAGAATATATTATTCTCAAGAGTTTCTAAAACCAAATTTTAATAATCTTCATAGTATACACTCAAAATCAATGCCTGGATTTAAATTAGGTTTTGTTTCAGATTTTAGTCTTATTTATCCCTTTGACCTGAGAACATTATTACAAGTTTCTTTTTCTGAATTTAGATTAGACTATTATAATGTTGATGAATTTACTGGTGTTACTACTACTTTTTCTAATGTTAGACCTGCTGTATTTCTAGAATCTCCAATACTATTTAAATATAAATCTAAGAGAAGAAAAAACCATCGAATGTTTTTAATAGCCGGAATTAAACCAAGTTTAGAGATAGGAGCTAAAAATAAAGATGAGGCAGGCGAAGATATTTTAGACTTAAAAGCTTTTGATATTTCATTAGAAGTTGGATTTGGTAGTGATTTATTTTTTCAACTTTTTAAATTTTCACCTGAGATAAGATATTCTCGGGGCCTTAGAAATATATTAAAAGGTATAAATGTTAATCAATATAATTTACCATTAGATAGAATAATAGTTCACAATATTTCATTTTTCTTTACTTTTGAAGGTGGACCAAAATAATAATAAAAAGTTGGTGTTTATTACTGGAGCAACTTCTGGGATAGGGGAGGCAACAGCAAAACTTTTGTGTCATAATTATAATTTAATTCTTTGTGGGAGGAGAGATGATAGGTTGATAAAGCTTAGTACAGTATTGTCTAAAAAAACAAATGTTAAGACTCTGTCATTTGATGTAAGAAATAAAGAAGATGTGTCAGAAAAAATTAAAAGTCTTACTGGTGAGTGGAGACATATAGATTTTTTAATAAATAATGCAGGCAATGCTCATGGTATGGACTATATTTTTGAGGGAGATACCGATGATTGGGATAAGATGATAGATATCAATGTTAAAGGATTACTCTATGTTTCTAAAGAGATACTAAAAATCATGGTGTATAATAAAAGAGGTCATATTATTAATATTGGTTCAATAGCTGGTAAAGAGGTATATCCTAAGGGAAATATATATTGTGCATCAAAATTTGCAGTTGATGCAATCTCTCAGGGGATGAGAATAGACCTTAATCATAAAAATATAAAAGTATCTCAAGTAAATCCTGGCCTTGTAAATACCGAATTTTCTAAAGTTAGGTTTAAAAATGATAAAGAAAAGACAGATAATGTTTATAAGGGAATGGTCCCTCTTATTGCAGATGATATTGCTGAGGTTATAAATTTTATAATTAATAGGTCTGATAATGTCAATATTAGTGATATAACTATTTTACCTAAGGCACAGGCGTCATCTACTGTTGTTAAAAGAGATTAATATTTAAGAATGCTAAATACCCAATTTATCCCTAATTTTTCTAAATTTATCTCTTTTAAAATTTTTGAATAATTTTTATTGTAACATACCAACCTTGTTGGTTTTTTAAGTTTTACTTCATTCGTAAGCTTATTACCTAGCCATTTAACATTTTCAATAAACTTAGTTGGTCTTATTCTGCTAAAACCCACATAGTTTTTATCATCTAATTGCTGAAAGCCTCTGCACCATCCTAAAGATCTACCTTTTTTCTCAAATTTATTTAGATTAATAATTTTTGTTTCCTTCAAGTTATTTTTATTGATCTCAATAATTTTTCCATTTACCACAGTATATATTAATTTGTTATTAAAAATAGAACCATCATGAGGGATTCCCTCATTTAAAATTATAGTATCAATTATTTTACCTTCAAGAGAATATACTAACACGTCTTGTTGTTTATATCTTGTTATAAATAATTTATCATCATGAATAGTTACATGGTTAGGATGACATAAATGTGGTTTTGTTGTATTTATTTTTCTGTAATCTTTTTGTTTATCAAACCTATTCCAAGTATCAATCTCTGGAAAGCAGTTATAAACACATAATATTTTTTTCTTTGATAAAGAATATCTTGCTACTATATCTAATCCTGTTATAACTATGAATATATCATTATTATACCTGATGACATGATGCAAATCATTAAATATTTTGAGTGAAATTCTTTCTTCTAGTTTGTAATTAGGGAGTGTGTAAACTAAAACTTCAGTTAATGAAGTTATATAAAGCTTATTATTAAAAATAGACCCACTTTTAAATGATATACTAAAGTTTTTTTTTGGACGAAACTTTAATGGTGTTTGATAATTTACTTTTTCTACCAAAGTTTTATCTTCTGAATCATATTCATAAATAACTCCACAGATACCATTACTCCATTCTTTATTAAAATAAGATAAAGATGACTCAGATTGTCTTCCACCAGTTATAATAAGTTTCATTAGATATTTTTATTAATTTTAATATACATTACCTGAAAATTCTAAACCCAAATTTATGTCAAAAAAAATAGTAATTCTTGGTGCCGGAAAATCTTCATCTTTTTTGATAAAATATTTATACAATAATAGAAATGAATTAGATATTTCTTTGAATATAGCATCAGATTATAGACCTAAATACATCCATGATTTTGAAGAAATAAGTTTTATAAATTTAGATATAAAGAATAAAGAAAAGCTACTTCAAGTCATACAAAACTCCTTCATAGTAGTTAGCCTATTACCTCCATTTTTACACTTTGAAATTGCAGAAATATGCTCATATAATAAAATTAATATGATAACGGCATCTTACCTTGATGATAAAATAAAAACTTTAGAAAAAACATTTATTGACAATAATTGTTTTCTATTTATGGAAATGGGTCTTGATCCAGGTATTGACCACATGTCTGCCATGAAGATGATTGATAAATTAAGTGCATCAAATAAAATTATTGAATTTGAATCATATACTGGTGGTTTAGTAAAGCTAGATAAAGAAAATAACCCTTGGGGTTATAAATTTACTTGGAATCCTATGAATGTTATTCTTGCAGGAGCAGACGGAGCAAATTATTTAAAGGATGGCATCAATAAATCAATTCCATATAAAAAGATATTTAAAGACTTTACATCTATAGTTATACCTGGAGAAGAAGGTTTTGAAGGTTATCCTAATAGAAATTCATTAATGTATAAAGACTTATATAAGTTAAAAGATATTAAAACTCTTAAGAGAGGAACACTGAGACATAAAGGATTTTGTGAAACGTGGTCTTTGCTGATTGAATTAGGATTGACTAGCAATACTAAAACTCTATATAACAATAAAAAAATGACTTTTTTTGACTTTTTTAATCATAAAATAAAAGCAAAAAGCATTGAAGATTTAATTAAATACCTTGATAAAAAACATGGAGTAAAAAGAACTTCTTTAGTATATAAAAATCTTGAGTGGTCTGGTTTTTTTTCTAATAAAAAAATACCTATTGTCGAAGGTAAAATATCAGATTTTCTTTTGGCAGTATTGATGGACAAATGGACTCTATCTGATGGAGACATCGACTTAATTGTTATGACGCATTCCATAGTATATGAGTCTGAAGAAAAACAAAATAAAATTTTATCTTATTTAAAAATTGAAGGTGAAGACAATGTATATACGGCTATGTCAAAAACTGTAGGATTACCAATTGCTGTGCTGATAGAACACATAATAAAAAATAGAATTCAAAAAAAAGGCATCCATTTACCATTCAGTAAGGATATTTATGAGCCTATACTTAAAAAACTTAAAAAATTAGGAATTGAGTTCACTGAGATAGAAACTAATATTTGAAAGTATCCATAAAATTAGTTGTGAAATTTCCTTTTTTAAAGTTAGGATCATCCATAATTTTTATATGAAATGGTATAGTTGTTTCAATGCCTTCAATAATAAATTCTTTTAGTGCTCTTTTCATTCTTACTATTGCCTCCTCTCTTGATTGATGACTAACAATTAATTTAGCAATCATTGAGTCGTAATTAGGAGGAATGATATAACCTGAATAAATATGTGAATCTACTCGCACACCATGCCCTCCTGGTTTATGTAGTGCAGTAATTTTTCCAGGACTAGGTCTGAAATTAGCAGAAGGATCTTCAGCATTAATTCTACATTCGATAGAATATAATTTTGGGTAGTAGTGTTTTCCAGAGACCTTTACACCACTAGCAACTTTTATTTGTTCTTTAATTAAATCATAATCTGTAACTTCTTCTGTAATTCCATGTTCTACCTGAATTCGGGTATTCATCTCCATAAAGTAAAATTTTTTGTTTATGTCGACAAGAAATTCTATAGTTCCTGCACCTTCATATTTTATGAATTCGCATGCTTTAACAGCTGCTTCCCCCATCTTATCCCTTAACTCTTCATCTACAAAAGGAGAAGGTGTTTCTTCTATTAATTTTTGATGTCTTCTTTGGATTGAGCAATCTCTTTCTGATAAATGACTGACATTACCATATTGATCTCCCATAACTTGGATTTCAATATGTCTAGGTTTTACGATAAATTTTTCTAAATATAATCCAGAATTAGAAAATGATGCCTCAGATTCAGCTTTTGCACTATTCCAACAATCTTCAAATTCTTTTTCACTATTTACTATTCTCATTCCTTTACCCCCTCCACCAGCTGTTGCCTTTAAAATAACAGGGTATCCAATTGAAGATGCTAATTTTTTTCCTTCTTTTATTGAATTCAACAAACCATCTGAACCTGGTACAGTAGGAATTCCAGCTTCTTTCATAGTTTCTTTAGCTGTAACTTTATCACCCATTTTTTCAATCATCTTCCAGTCTGGACCAACAAACTTTATCCCACTTTCATTACAAATTTTTGAGAATTCTGCATTTTCTGATAAAAAGCCATAACCAGGATGAATAGCATCAGAATTTGTAATTTCAGCTGCCGCCATTATTTTAGGAATACTTAAGTATGATTCTTTTGATACAGGAGGTCCAATACAGACTGCCTCATCAGCAAAACGTACATGTAAACTTTCTTTATCTGCAGTTGAATATACTGCAACTGTTTTTATTCCCATCTCATTACAGCTCCTAATTACCCTTAGAGCAATTTCACCTCGATTAGCAATAAGTACTTTTTTAATCATCTTGATTATTAGCTTGGATCAACTTCGAATAAAGGTTGATCAAATTCAACTGGAGAATTATCGTCAACAAGAATTTTTACAATTTTACCAGATACTTCTGATTCTATATCATTAAATAATTTCATTGCCTCAATTATACATATTTTTTGACCTATTTTAATTGTGTCTCCCTCACTAATAAAAGGATCACTTTCAGGATTTGGAGAACGGTAGAAGGTGCCAATCATTGGTGATTTGACTATAATGGTATTTGATAATTTCTTTTCTTCATTTTTAACAACTTCCTTTACTTCACTTTCAATTGGTTTTTTAATTTGCTTTGATGTGTCTTTATTAGTTTTTATTTCAGAGACAACTGTATTATTTTTTTTGACTCTAATCTTATAATTTTCAGTTTCTATACTCACATCATCAAGGTCAGTTTTTTTAATGAAGTTTATAATATCCTGAATTTCTTTTACTTTCATTTAACAAATTTAAAATTTATTTTACTCTCTCAACGTATTTACCTTGTCTAATATCAACTTTTATTTTATCATTTTCATTTATAAAAAGCGGTACTTGGATTTCAGCTCCTGTTTCAATTCTTGCTAATTTTGTTGCATTTGTAGCAGTATCACCTTTTACCCCTGGTTCGGTATAAGTTATTTTAGTTTCTATATTTTGTGGTAGTTCACATGATAAAATATCTCCAGTCTCTGTATGAATAGAGATTTCAACTTCCATTCCATCCATTAAAAAATCAGAGTAATCAATTTGATTTCCTTCAAGAGATATTTGGTCAAATGAAGATGCATCCATAAAATGGTATCCAGAGCTATCCTTATATAAAAATTGATGAGATCTTTTTTCAACTCTTGCAGTAGTAATTTTATGTCCAGATGGAAAAGTATTATCGATAACTTTTCCCGTTTTAACATTTTTAAGCTTTGTCCTTACAAAAGCTGGACCTTTTCCTGGTTTAACGTGTTGAAATTCAGTAACAAAGTATAAGTTTCCATTGTACTCAATACAAAGTCCATTTTTAATATCACTAGTAGAAGCCATTTTATTTAATTATTGTAAGACCATTTTAAATAAAGAGAGCCCCAAGTAAAACCACCTCCAAAAGCAGCAAGTATTAAGTTATCTCCCTTTTTGAATTTTTTTTCAAAATCCCATAAGCATAATGGGATAGTTCCAGCTGTAGTATTGCCGTATTTTTCAATATTTAATAAAACTTTTTCAGGACCCACACCCATTCTTTTAGCAGTTGCATCAATTATTCTTTTATTAGCCTGGTGAGGAACTAGATAAGATACATCATCAGATGAAAGATTATTTTTTTTCATTATTTCTTCAGAAATATCTGCCATGTTAGTTACAGCAAATTTAAAAACAGAAGAACCTTCTTGATATATATAGTGATCCTTATTTTTAATTGTTTCTATTGATGCTGGCCTTAAACTTCCACCCCCTCTAAGACATAACATATCACTTCCAGATCCATCACTCCTTAGTATATAATCTTGTATCCCAGTATCATCATTAGATCTTTCAAGTAATACTGATCCTCCACCATCTCCAAATAACACACAATTTTTTCTTTCATCATAGTCAACAATAGAAGACATTTTATCTGCTCCAATTACAACAACTTTTTTATGTGTTCCTGATTCTATAAATTGACACCCAGTCGTAAGAGCAAATAGGAAACCGGAACAAGCAGCTGAAATATCAAAACCATATGCGTTTGATGCACCAACTTTATCAGCTATTAAATTTGCTGTTGAAGGAAAAAACATGTCTGGTGTAACAGTAGCAACAATTATTAGATCGATATCTTTAGGATTAGTATTGGTTTTCTCTAGTAGCCCTTCTAAACATCTTACGCCTAGAACAGATGTTCCTTGTAATTCCCCTTTTAAAATTCTTCTTTCTTTAATGCCAGTTCTTGTGACAATCCATTCATCTGTGGTATCTACTAATTTTTCAAGCTCAGAATTAGTTAGAACATAATCAGGCACATAACCATGTACCCCAGAAATACAAGCTTTATATTTTTTTGAGGACATAAATTTGATGAAAATTAAGCTACTGCTTCTTTTTCTAGAACTACTTTACCCTTATAGTATAGTTTGCCTTCATACCAATATGCTCTATGTGGAAGGTGAGACTCTCCAGTAGTTGAGCAAACAACAAATTTTTTTGCAGTTGCTTTGTAATGAGTTCTCCTTTTGTCTCTTCTGGTTTTTGAGGTTTTACGTTTTGGATGTGCCATTTTAATTTATTTTAATTTATTTAATGGATCCAATCTTGGATCAGTTTTTTTAATAACATTTGTTCTAAATACAAAATTATCAATATTATCTTCATTTTTTAAAGAAGGGTGTAATCTTTTTACTGGAATTTTTAAAATAACAAACTCATAAATATATTTTGCTATGTTAATTATTGATTTATTTCTTTCAATAACTATCATTTCTTCAGATATTTCTTCATCAAAATCACCAAATTTGAATAATATTTTGTTTTCTATATTTATTGGATGAATAAAATTTTTTAATGTTCTGTCACAAATTAATTCAGTAGAACCTTTTATAGAAAAAGTAGCGTTTAACATCATATCTGTCTTAACTATTTCTAAATTACATTCTCCAAATGTATTTTTCATTTCAATTTCCTCAGAGAAATGTTCTAAAAGACTATGATTAAATTCAAATAAAAATGAATGTTTATTATTTGATAAACTTTGAATTTTTACATCAAATTTTCTAAGAAATTTTTTATCCATAATTATAAATATGTCCGCAAAAATATTACCAAATCTCTTATTTAGAAAACATTCTTTGATTTATAATTCTAATATTTAACTTGATTGATTCTATCAAAGAATTTTCATTGGCAATTCCTTTTCCTGAGACGTTAAATGCAGTCCCATGATCTGGGGAAGTCCTTACAATAGGGAGACCTCCTGTATAATTAACACCATCTTCAAAAGAAAATGATTTAAACCCTACTAATCCTTGATCGTGATACCATGAAAAAACACCATCATAATTTTTAAATTCTTTTGCCCCAAAAAAAGCATCGGCCGAAAAAGGACCTTCAAAATTTTTTCTTTTATTATTTAATTCTTTGATAATTGGATCTATTTTTTTTATTTCTTCTGAACCTAACATTCCGCTTTCACCAGCGTGAGGATTTAATCCTAAAATTGCAATTTTAGGATATTTCTTATTAAAGTCATTTTTTAAAATGTTTAGAAATAGTTTTAATTTTTTCTTTATCAAAGTTTCTTTGATATATGTTGGGACATCTTTTAACTTAATATGTCCAGTATGAAATCCAATAATCATCTTTTTTGAATACATAATCATGATATTATCTTCTACATTATACTTTGACTTTAAAAATTCAGTGTGACCAGGGAATGAAAAAAATTCTGAGTGAGAATTAATTTTACTTATTGGTAAAGTCACTAGTCCATGGATTTCATTTTTTTCTAAATGCTTAATAGAGTTTTTTAGAGATTTTATTGAATAATTTCCTGCTTTTTTACTTATATATCCTGGTTTTATAATTATTTGTGACTCTTCATCTGATATTGTATATAAAATATTATCCTTGAATTTTGTTATTGAACTATCTTTTTTCTCAATTTTTAACTTGTAATTGAAACGATTATTATAGTATTCTAATATTCTTTTATCACAAAAAATTATTGGAATGCACTTATCGAATAATTGAGAATTCATAAATGATTTTAGTAAGATTTCTGGTCCAATTCCATTGTAATCTCCGATGCTAAAGCCTATGATTATTTTTTTGTTAATATCTTTTTTCATTAAATTCTTGATATAATTCCAAATTTACATTCAAATTTATCTTAATGATAAAGATTCAAACTAAAAAAAAATTAGGTCAACACTTTTTAATTAATGAAACCACTGCGAAATTGATTTCAAATACTTTTGATGGGACAAATAATGTTCTTGAAATTGGTCCTGGAATGGGTGTTCTGACTAAATATATTCATGAAAATAGATCTAAAATAACATTAATAGAAATTGATTTAGAATGTGTGAATTATTTAAATAAGATTTATAAAAATATTAAAATTATTCATGGGGATATCTTGAAAATTAAACTCGAAAATTTATTTAAAGAAAATTTCTCAGTAATTAGTAATTTACCATATAATATTTCATCTCAGGTTTTTTTTAAAATTCTTGAGTCAAGAGATAAAATAGATCACTTTACCTTTATGGTTCAAAAGGAAGTTGGTGAGAGAATATGTTCTAAATCTGGCAAGAAAAGTTATGGAATATTATCTGTTTTGATACAAATCTATTTTGATGTGGAATATGTTTTTGATGTAAAACCTGAAGATTTCAATCCTCCACCTAGGGTTATTTCTTCAGTAATTAAAGGTGTTAGAAATAAAAGGTCAGATATTGGTGTCTCATATTCATTTTTGAAAAGTATTGTTAAAAATTCGTTCCAAAATAGAAGAAAAACATTGCGAAATTCTTTAAAAAACCTAAATTTACCCCAAGACTTTACCTCAAAAAAAATATTTTCAAAGAGAGCTGAACAATTAGTCTTGAATGATTTTATATGGCTTTCAAATGAAATTAAACTTTTACAATGATGAAGTTTTCACTAACAAATGAATTTAAAGAAAAACTTAGATTAGAGATAAAAAATCAAAACATTGATTTTATCCAAAAATCATTTGAAAATACTAGTTATGTAGATATTACAGAACTCTTGTATGAGTTTGATTCTATTGATTCAAAGTATGTTTTAGATAATATTAAAATCGATATTTCTGCAAAAATTATTTCTGAATTAGATGAAGACAATAGACAAAATTTTCTTAAAATATATTCAGCTAATGAGATAGCTCGATATTTGGATATTATTGATTCTGATGATGGTGCAGATATATTATCTGAACTTTTTTTTGAAAAAAGAAATGATGTAATAACATTTATAAAAGATTCAGAAAAATCAAAAAACTTAAAGGAGTTACTGCAATATGATGAGGATGTTGCTGGAGGATTAATGGCTATTGAGCTTGTTAAATGTAATATAAATTGGAAAATAAATCAATGTATAGAATTAATTAAAAAACAAGCTAAAAATGTAGAAAATATTTATAGTGTATATGTAACAGATGATAAAGGAAAATTATTAGGTACTGTATCTCTTAAAGACATTATTTTAGCTAAAGACAACTCGAGTATTAAGGATGTATATGATGACTATATAATATCAGTTGATACTCATATGAATCAAGAAGAGGTAGCACAAATTATGCAGAAGTATGATCTGACTGTTCTACCTGTAATTAATAAAAGAGGTAAATTATTAGGTAGGATAACAATAGATGACGTTGTGGATGTAATTACTGAGACAGCTGAAGAAGAGAGACAGATTATGTCTGGTATAACTTCAGATGTAGAAGAAGATGATTCAATATGGAAGTTATCTAATGCTCGTTTGCCATGGCTTGTTATTGGAATAGTTGGAGGTCTTTTTGGGGCATTTTTTTTAGGATCTTTTGAAAACAATTACTTTAAAAATAACCAGATGTTCTTGTCATTATCTTTATTTATACCATTAATCATGGCGACTGCTGGAAATGTTGGTATTCAGTCATCATCAATTGTAATTCAAAGTTTATCTAACCCAAGTGCTTTTGAAAGTTCCGTTACAAATAGATTATTTAAGGTTTTACTTGTTTCAATAATTAATGGTGTTGTCTTATCCCTATTAGTTTACTTAGGATTAATTGCTTTTGATTATTTTGGTTATTTAGATTTTGGGATTTATTCAAAAACTGCTCTTATTGTATCTGTTTCTTTATTTTCTATAGTTATGTTATCTTCTTTACTAGGGACAATTACACCCATTATTTTAGATAAACTTAATTTTAATCCTGCTTTGGCATCTGGCCCATTTATAACAACAACTAATGATTTGATTGCCTTAGCAATATACTTCATAGTTGCTCTTCTATTGGGAGGAATTTAATTCATATTAACTATATTTGCTTGTATAACGGATATAGTCCGTTTTTTTTATCTATATCATATGAGTAAAGTAAAATATTTTACAGAGTCAGGTCTTAAAAAATTAAATGATGAATTACATTATTTAAAAACAAAAGGACGAACTGAGATTGCAAATCAAATAGCTGAAGCAAGAGATAAAGGTGATCTCTCTGAAAATGCCGAGTATGATGCAGCAAAAGATGCTCAGGGTCTACATGAATTGAAGATATCTAAATTAGAGGAATCTATTAGTAATGCAAGGGTAATTGATCAATCTGAAATAAATACTGATAAAGTATCTATATTATCCAAAGTTAAAATTCTTAATCTATCTTTTAATAAAGAATTCCAATATACTATCGTATCAGAGGAAGAATCTGATCTTCAATCAGGAAAAATCTCTGTTCAATCACCTATCGGCAAAGGTTTATTAGGCAAGGAAAAAGGTCAGACAGTTAATATTGATGTCCCATCTGGTGAGTTAAAATTAAAAATAATTGATATCTCTATATAATAATGTCTTCAATTTTCACAAAAATAATAAATAGAGAAATTCCAGCGTATATCTTACATGAAAATAAAAATTTTATTTCTATTCTTGATATAAACCCTTTAACTCATGGTCATTCATTAGTTATTCCAAAAGTAGAGACCGATTATTTTTTTGAGTTAGATGATATATACCTAAGTAAAATAATGGTTTTTTCAAAAGTAGTATCTAACGCTCTTTCAAAGAGTGTTAGTTGTGAGCGTGTTGGTCTATCAATTGTTGGTCTAGAAGTTCCTCATGCTCATGTACATTTAATACCATTTAATAATGAAAAAGAAATGAGTTTTTCTAATGAAAGACTAAACTTTTCAGAAGATCAATTTTTAGAACTACAGAAAAAAATTATAAAAAATTTAAATTAATTTTTCTGGGTTAGAAATTATATATTGTTTCCAGGATTTTTTTGTTGTTTGATTATTTGATTTTTGATATAAATGACATAAGGCAGCTCCTAAAGCATCAGAAGCATCAAGCTTTTTTGAGTCTTTAATTTCAATATTTAATATTTTTTGAACCATTTTATTTAATTGTTCTTTTGAGGCATTACCGTTTCCAGTAACAGCTTGTTTTATTTTTTTTGGAGCATATTCAGTAATACTTATGTTATTTATCTCTCCAGCTACCATAGCCACACCTTGTGCTCTTCCTAATTTCAACATAGATTGAACATTTTTACCATAAAAAGGTGATTCTATTGATATGTCATGAGGTTTAAATTCATTTATTAAATTATTTACTGTATTAAAAATAATTTTCAATTTTTTTAAATGACTTTTCTCTTTGCTCATCTTAATTACTCCATATTGTAAAACCTTTAAATTTTGATTTTTATTACTAATAACACCAAAACCCATAATATTAGTTCCTGGGTCAAGTCCTAAAATAATTTTATCCGAAGCCATAATGTGAATATATTATTATTAATTTCACGATCATAAAAACTATTAATTAATTTAAAAATAGTGAATAAATCTTTCATTGACTCTCATGCTCATATCTACCTTAAAGATTTTTCGAATCAATTAGGTGCAATTATTGATAATTCTATTAACAATAATGTTGAGAAGATATTAATGCCTAATATTAATTTAAAAACAGTTAATCCAATGAAAAAATTATCCTTAAAGTATGAGGGTAGATGTTTTTCTATGCTGGGGTTACATCCTTGTTATGTAGAAGGTAATTATGAAAAAGAAATAAACGAAATCTTTGATTTTTTTGATTCTAAAGTTATTGCTATTGGAGAAATAGGGCTTGATTATTATCAGTCAGAAAAAACTTTTACTAATCAATTAAGAGCTTTTGAATTACAATGTGAGTTTGCTATTGATAAAAAATTACCTATTGTCATACATACAAGAAACTCTATAGATGAATCGATAAATGTTATTAAAAGGTATTCTAATAAAAATATTACAGGTGTTTTCCATTGTTTTACTGGAAATTTAAAACAAGCTAATCAAATTATTGACCTTGGTTTTAAAATTGGAGTAGGAGGGATATTAACATTTAAAAACTCTGATTTAAAAAATGTGATATCAAAAATTGATTTGTCTTCAATTTTGCTTGAAACAGATAGTCCTTATCTTTCCCCAGAACCAAAAAGAGGTAAAGTAAATGAACCTTCAAATATTAAATATGTTGCGGAAAAATTATCAGAAATATTGTCTGTTCCTATTGAATTAGTTGCAAAAGTTACTTCACAAAATGTAAATAATTTATTTGATTTGTCTTCTTAATTTAGAGAGGTGGCCGAGCGGTCGAAGGCGCGCGCTTGGAAAGCGTGTATACGAAGTAATTCGTATCGAGGGTTCGAATCCCTTCCTCTCTGCAAAAATTTCAATCATAAAAATTTATGTTATAATTTTTATATTAATACGAAATCTTTATTTTTGAAAAATTCTATATTAAAAATAACACATTTAACTATGAAAAAATTATTTACATTAATATTAACATTTAGTCTCTTGACTTTCTCAAATGTTACTTATTCTCAAGAAGAAGAGCAAGTAGCTGATACTGAAATGCAAGAAGATACTTCATCATCAGTTATTGTTGACTCTGCAACTGAAATAATGAATACTGTTCAATTTGTTGAAGAAGAGGAGATTGAAGAAGTAGTAGAAGAGTCTCAATCTTTTCATTATGCCATAAAAGAACAATTTATACAAGGAGGCTGGCAATTTATGGGTATTGTACTATTATGTCTAATTTTAGGTCTTGCAGTTGCTATTGAAAGAATTATAACTCTAAATCTTGCTACGACTAATACAAATAAATTATTATCAGATATTGATGATGCACTTTCTAATAAGGGTGGTGTTGAATCAGCTAAAGAAATTTGTAAAAATACAAGAGGCCCTGTAGCTTCTATATTTGTTCAGGGACTTATGAGAGCATCTGAAGGTATTGATATGGTTGAAAAATCAATTATATCTTATGGTTCAGTAGAAATGGGAAAACTTGAAAAAGGCATGGTATGGATTTCTCTATTTATTTCACTTGCACCAATGCTTGGTTTCATGGGTACTGTAATAGGTATGATTGGAGCGTTTGATGCTATAGCGGAAGCTGGAGATGTATCTCCTTCGCTTGTTGCGGGTGGTATTAAGATTGCACTTCTTACAACAGTTGGTGGTTTGATTGTTGCTGTTATTCTACAATTATTTTACAATTATCTTGTATCTAAAATAGATTCTTTGGTTAATACTATGGAAGATGCATCTATATCATTGGTAGATATTTTAGTTAAAAACAAACTTTCTAAATAATGATATTATTAGATCTAGTTGACGTTATTTTATATTTCGGTTACGGAATGGTAATGGTGGGAGCTGTTTTAGCAATTGGTTTTCCATTGTGGATAGCTTCAAAGAACCCTAAATCATTAGTAGGTACCGGAATTGGATTAGGCTCTATTCTTGTGTTATTTTTAATAGCCTGGTTAATTTCTGGTAGTGAAGTTTATTCTAGTTACAGTGAATTTGGAGTAGATGCTTCTCTTTCTAAATTTATTGGTGGAATGTTGATACTTGTTTATATGTTAGTTGGTTTAGCTCTTTCTGGAATTATCTACTCTGAGGTTACCAAATCTTTAAAAAATGGCTAGAAAAAACAGACCTACTGCGGAAATTCCTAATGGATCAATGGCTGATATTGCTTTTCTTCTATTAATATTTTTCTTGGTTACTACAACTATAGCGAATGATAAAGGTATTGCAATGTTATTACCTCCAAAACCTGATCCTAATCAACCACCGCCTGAGGTTACAGAAAATGCTAGAAATATATTTAAGATTTTAGCTAATTCTCAAGATAAGTTATTGGTGGAGGATGAACCATTAACAGATGTATTTGAATTAAGGGAGATGGTAAAGAGTTTTATTTTAAATTTTGGTAGTCCAGGAGAAGAGGGTGTTGAAATATACAATAGCTTGCCTGCTTCTATGAAATCTTATATTTCTTTGAATGGAAGAAAGGTAGATTCTTCAGATGATCCAAAGACAGCAATAGTTTCTTTTAAGGCTGATAGGGGTACTTCATATGAACTATATGTTCAAGTTCTTGATCAAGTAAATGCAGCATATAACGATGTTTATGGTGAAAGGATAGGCTTATCTGCTTCTGAGTTTTTACAACTTGATAGAGATGATCCAATTCAAGATAAAAAATACTTGGCTGCTAGACAGGGTATACCACGTGCTATCTCAATTGCTGAACCTAATAAAATTGTAAACTAATGGCTAAATTTGGAAAAAAATCAAATACTTCTCAGGATATTCCTACTGCTGCTTTACCTGATATAATATTCATGTTATTGTTTTTCTTCATGGTAACTACAGTACTTAGGGAGACGGATATTTTAGTTAAACAGAAGCTGCCTAAGGCTGCTCAATTATCTAAACTAGAAAGAAAGTCTCTAGTTAGTTATATATATATAGGAGAACCAAAACAAAGTAATTTATTTGGTAAAGAACCAAAAATTCAGGTTAATGATGTTTTTGTTGAGGTTGATGAAATAGTACAATTTGTTAACCAAGAAAAAGACAAGTTGAATGAAGCTGAAAGGGATCAGATAACCATGTCCTTGAAGGTTGATGTTGAATCAAAGATGGGAATTGTTTCTGATGTTCAGCAAGAGCTCAGAGACGCTAATGCTAGAAAAATTCTTTATAGTTCTATCCAGTCGATAGATATTTAATTTAAATAAGAGGCTAATTTCTTATTTAAATTATGATTCAAAGCTTAAGTTCATATAATAAAAAAATCAATGCCTGGTGTATGTATGACTGGGCTAACTCTGTCTACTCATTAGTAATAACTACTGCTATATTTCCTATTTTCTATAATTCTGTGACTACAAGTGATTCTGGTTCTGATATTGTAAATTTTTTTGGTATTAACATAGTCAACTCCGTACTGTACTCATACTCTCTTTCATTCTCTTTTTTATTATTGACATTTTTTCAACCAATCTTATCAGGAATAGCAGATTATTCTGGAAATAAGAAATTTTTCTTAAGACTTTTTATGTATATGGGGTCTTTATCTTGCATGTCATTATATTTTTTTGAAGGTCATAATGTAGAATTTGGAATTATATGTTCTGTTTTAGCTAGTATTGGATTTACTGGAAGTTTAGTTTTTTATAATGCTTTCTTACCAGAAATATCTGAGGCAAAAGATTTTGATAAAATAAGTGCTAGAGGTTATAGTTTTGGATATGTTGGAAGTGTTATTCTTCTAATTATATGTTTAGTTTTAATTCAAAATTATGAATATTTTGGTTTTTCTGATTCTAAAAATGCAACTCAATTTACTTTTTTATTAGTTGGTATATGGTGGATATTATTTTCTCAGTTAACTCTTTATTTTATTCCTGAGAAATCTAATAAAATTGATTTATCAAAAAAGATTTTATTATTTGGAGCCAATGAGTTAATAAAGGCATGGAACTATATAAAAAATATTAGAGATTTAAAATTATATCTATTTTCATATTTTTTCTATAGCATGGGAGTGCAAACTATTATGCTAGTTGCTTCTTACTTTGGTGACAAAGAATTAAAGTTAGAGCAGTCCAAGTTAATTATGACTATTTTAATAATTCAGATAATTGCTATTTTTGGTGCTTACTTTTTTGCTTATATATCTAAATTAAAAGGTAATAAATTCTCTTTAGTTGTGATGAATATTTGTTGGATATTCATATGTTTTTCAGCTTATTATACTACAAATGAAAATCAATTTTATTTATTAGCATTAGGTGTCGGAATTCTCATGGGAGGTATACAGTCTTTATCAAGATCTACCTTTTCAAAATTAATTCCATCCAATAGGACTGATAATGCTTCTTTTTTTAATTTTTATGCTATCACTTATAATATTTCAGTTGTAATTGGAAC
>Ga0066862_10000359_pt1 | contig 18212 bp, 17 predicted proteins | sample ETN02SmetaG_FD_66431 | JGI IMG/M metagenome (GOLD analysis project Ga0066862, IMG submission 66431) | Marine microbial and viral communities from oxygen minimum zone, Eastern Pacific Ocean - ETNP2014F10-02SV255 | ecosystem: Environmental > Aquatic > Marine > Oceanic ... | reverse complement strand
GTAAGGTAAGCAAGCCTAATTCCAGGTGCAAAATCAATATCTCCGACATCTTGAGATTGTTCACTTATAGTGTTTAGAAGAGTTGTTTTTCCAGCACCATTATGGCCAACAATACCAATGCGGTCACCATCTTGAACCAAGAGATTGATATCGACTAAAACATCGACTGGACCAAAACTTCGGTCAACTCCTTCGATGGCAATTAGGTCACGTACCATACTATCCCTCAAACCGCCGGCTTACTGCTCATTGATAAACAGACTCCAAAGAATTGACCTGTGGCCGCTCAATCCAAAGAGGTAAATGCACTTATTATTCTTGCACGACGGGCAAGAGCGGCTTTTCGAGTCTTTTCTAATTCACGCCTTTCAATAAGTTGTTTAACCATTGCAGGGCATCCAATTAGACATACAAGTAATCCAATCGCAATTCCAGAGAGTACTGAGTATAGTAATGGTATATTTAGAATAAAGGAATTGCTCAATCCTGCAATAAGTCCTACCATGAATCCGACACCAAGTGGGCGGTCATAAATCGGGAAAAGGAGAGATAGAATTGATCTTTTTTCAGCCCCAACATCAGTCGTGGCTGGAGAAATCATTTCAACGCTATCTATGGTCATTTGATAACAGTCAGTTGTGACGGTTTATAAATTACGAGCCGTCATGTTCCAGATTTCTCGTCAAAAATGCCGTTTAACGGAAAAACGAGACGACTTCACGTTCAACTGAATTCTGCAATTGCACCATCATGATGCTTCAGAAGGTTTCGCAATTTGACCTTCATTGATGGTGTCAACATATCATTGTCAGTTGTCCACTCTTCATGGTCTAAGATTAGATTTGCCGCCACTTCATAGCCTTTCCAAACTGGAGACTTCATGTTATTTGCTTTCAGTTCTCCAAGCAACCAGTCTTTAGTTGACTTGCGGCCACAAATTTCAGCATTACTTCCTGATGCATCAACACCAGCAGTAGACATGGCAGACTTTAGAGCACTCATGTTTGGATGAACAATCAAGTATGTTCTTAGCATATTTCGGCCATCAAGAACTGCTTGCTCAACAAGTGGTGATAATTTCAGATTTTCTTCTAGTGGTGCAGGAGATACATACTTTCCATTTTCGAGTTTGAATTGACTCTTGACACGTCCAGTAATGGAGAGGTATCCTTCCTTGGATAATTTACCAAGATCGCCTGTTCTAAAAACGCCCGGTTCAATAATAACTTCCTTAGTTGCCTCTTCATTATTCCAATACCCCATCATAACGTTAGGTCCATGGACAATGATTTCACCTTCATCAGGTCGGTCAGGGTCATCCCATGCATTGGTGTCAATAGTGACTTTGACTCCATTGGCTACTTTGCCAACACAGCGAAGTTTTGAGGTGCCTGGCCCCGACCATCCATTGGCTGAGACTAGAGGTGAAGTTTCGGTTAATCCATATCCTTCATAGCAACTAAATCCAACCATTTGAATGAACTCTGCAACATCTGGTGAAAGTGCAGCAGCACCTGACATACAGAAACGAATGTTTCCACCGAAACGAGCACGAACCTTGGACCAAACCAGCTTGTCGTATAGTTTGTCGAAAACTCCCTTTGCTGGAACTGCATCACATTCAACATCTGCCTTTGCGATTCTCTTAGCAGCGGATTTCTTTGCTTTTCCGATAAGGAATTTCTTTACTCCAGTAGCAGCCTCAAATTGACTGTTTACTCGGTCATAGAATTTATTCCAAACACGTGGAACAGCAAGAAGTACCGCTGGTTTAATTTCAATGCACTCATCAGCAATCTTGGTCAAGTCAGAAATTAGATTAATGTGTACTCCACATCTAATCATCCAGTGTAAGTCGAAAGTACTTCCAAATGAGTGAGCCCATGGAAGGAATGCAGCATTCTTATCACCGACATAAATCTTGAAAGCAGACTGAACACAAAGGATGTTGGAAAGGGTATTCCAATTTGTGAGCATAACTCCCTTTGGATTTCCTGTTGTTCCCGATGTGTAAATTAATGTGTTTAGAGCAAATGGGTCATCAGCGATATCAAAATCATTTTCGCTTGCTCTACCTGCTGCAACAAAGTCAGTCCATGAATGGACTTCGATGCCTTCTGGTGGAATTTTATTTGCATCATCATCTCCTAGCAGGATGACTCCACATTTAGGCCAAGCAGAAGCCTCACTAGGTAGGTTGTCAACCAACTTGTCTAGTACAGTTGTATTTGCAACAGCGATGAGGGATGGTGTCGAGTCTCCAAGAATATAAGCCCACTCTGAGCCGTGCTGGTGAGTATACATTGCAGTATATGCAGCACCTATCGCATTAGCGCCATAGGATAAAGCAGCCCATTCTACGCTATTATCAAGAATAAGAGCAACACGTTCACCTGTTTTGACTCCAAGGTCATTCAATCTTTTTGCGACAGAGGTCGATAATTCTCCAAAGGTATTGTAATCTAAATGGATTCTAGACATTCCTTCTCCAGGTATATATCCAAAACAAGGTTCGTTGCCAAAACGGCTTACACTAGCCATTAACATTTGGTAAAGAGTACGTGGGTCATCGCCCTCGGGTCCTTTCCATTGTCGGTCATTCGGTTGCCTTTTCCAAGCCATCTTAAGTTCTGCCATGAACACTAAGTGTAGCATCAAGCACTTGAACTTCACGCCTACAAAATTTCCCTAAAATTCTAATCCTCTAAGCACTTAATCACATTATCACGCCAATCAGCGCCACCATTTCGGTTTGATAGTGGACTTGCTGGACTTGGGTGCCAACACGATGAAATTTCTATTTCCCTACCTGATTTTGTAATGCCAGGGCCTATTTTGCCAGCACCAAGTGCCATACGAGCCCTTTTTTCAGCATACTTTCCAACACCGATGATTCTTTGGATCTGTAAAATTTCAATTATTTCCATCAAATGATTATCACATGCTTCAAGAATTGGTTTCATGACCGTTGTAGGTAAGTTGTCAGGTGTCAAGTTTTTTCCAGTTTCTCCAAGCAGTAGTAGTGGGCAATGATTTAGAACAAATACTTCAGAAAATACTGATTTTGCAGTTCCATAGTGCTGGAAAAGCAAATTCCACAAACGCTGCCCAGATATTTCTTGACGTTCCATATTCAATCCGATAATTGGTCGTTTTGGATGAGCATTATTTGGTGTTCTCAACTCATGAGGCTTGATCTGTAAATTTATTCGTGCAATATCAGTAGAGCCGAATGGCACTCCAGTTTGTGCCATGCCCCAAGGGCCAGGATTCATGCCTAGTAGTAGGGTTTTAGCACCGTGACCACCCCATTTACTCAGGTACTGCTCGTGATGAGCCCAAGCATAGTCCAAAGGATTGGTAGCGTGGGCGACAATAGTTTTCTTCTCAAGTGCAGGTATTGCTTTATCACAAACATCAGAAAGTCGCTTCGCGGCTTCAATCAATCGTTTTTCGGCACCCATGAAGTGGCTAAGTCGTGGCGATAAATGATGATTACGATGGGTTGAATTTTACATTTATGCATTACGGGTGAGCATTTATTCAATGTGGGGGAGGATTTAGTAGGGAGTAAAAAAACCTTCAAACGATGCACTCCATTCTATTTTTGACTGAGTAAACCATTCTTTAGGGCTCTCATAGGAATAGTCATTACCATTTTTGTGTTTCATCTTAACTCTGTGGCTGATAAGTTTCCAAGCAGACTTTTCTCCAATTCCAGGGATTGCCTCTAACTGCTTCTGTGAAACATTATCATGATTCAAATTTATTTCAACTCCAGTTATCGATCTAGCTCCATGGCCAGTAACAATGATGTCTGACTTGGTTTCAAGCGGGATATGGTACTGGGCGCCAATTAATATTGGATATGCGCCAATCTGTCGGCCAAATGTAATTCCTGATTTGCCACGGCATGATTCTGAAGTATGTTCTTCTTCAAGGTGTTTGGAAAGTCTTGTACGTCCATCATGACTCTCCCAATGCACATTGCATAATTTGCCACCCAAAGGGAATAATTCCTCGAGTAATGGTTTATCGATGGTATCACGTACGCTGTTTTTGAATTCTTTAAACGCATCTTGAGGGATCTCCTGAAAGCCTTCACCCTCTACTTGACGTATATTTATTCTACGAAGTAAGAGATTTTCCTTTCGTATTTCATGCAGTAAATCTAGGTTCATTTGGTAGGTTTCTTTTGACTCACCATTCAAACCTGCGATAAAATTGAGTCCGGGTAGGAGTTTAGGAAGGCCTCTTTCACCGCGTTCTTTTCCATACTTATTTATCAAACGAATTGCATCTTTTAGTTGACTTGAGTCACAGTTTAGCCAGTTTGCTTCGTGAACATTAGGGTCTGCTGATTCTAGGCCAAATGACAAAACTGCTCCGTCAGATAATGTTTCGACTAAGGTTTTGGTAATTTCCTTTGAAGGTTCCATATGTTCTGCTATGATTGAAGGATTGGCATTATCTGTATGAAGGATTTCAAGTCTTTCATCATCTCTAAGTCCATGAAGCAATTTAGCGATAGGCTCAGGATTAGGTATTGGATACTCTAAATCCTTTACACCTTCTGCCATGTAAGTGTAAGTATCAGTCATTCCACCAAGACGGACGTGCTTAACTCCCATATCATGGGCGATTTGAACTTCTTGAATTATGTCTTCAGGCGTTCGCCAAATTGGTATACCCTTTTTAGGTTCAATGCAGAACTTACAACCTCTCTTGAAACGAACACAGCCTTGGTAGACTTCAACTTCATATGTCAACGGTCCCGGCTTTTCTTCACTACCAAGATCTGGATGAAATTCAACAGCCTTACTCTTCGCTCCAAGGTGCGACCACTTTGTCCACTGGCTAGAATTTCTTCTACTGTGTTTCCATTGGCCACTTTCAAGATAATTATTCAATGTAGCATCGGTATCTTGTAATGCCAAAAAGAGATTTTTCCTAAGAGGATTCCAACCTTGCTGACGCCATCCACGAATCGCCCAACCACCAAGTATGGCTGGGATTTCTGAAGGTAATACTCGAACAATATTTTGCATTTCTTTTAGTGAAATTGGAGTGCCCCTAAGGTATCTACCTGGTACTACTGCGCCAGCAATACAAGCAAAACCTTCGACCTGTGACATTAATTTTCTAACGCCTTCTTCACCTTTTTGTTCAACAAAAATGCGCCATTGGTCTATTGTCATGTAGCGGTAATCGACTTTTGCAGCCTCAAGAACACCGCATAGATATCGGATATGAAAGCCAACATATGGTGGAACACCAAAAGCAGCAGGTTCGTCTTCATAGCCATCAAGAACCAACCACTTAGGGTCACTCTGCTCGGCCATGCTATTGTCTCGCGCTCTTAGGCTTCAATCCTTCTTAGGTTGAGGCCTTCGCTTGCGCTTTTTCGAATCTTCTTCTTCTTCACGCATTGCTCTCATTTCTCTGGAAGATTTTTCTGGTTTGCCACCGCTATTGTTATTGTTGTTGTTACGTTTCTTTTGCTGAGCAACGTCAACACGAATCTTTCTTCCGAGTAGTTCACTACCATTTACCGATTTGACAATTTCCTCGACCTTGTCCTTTTCTTTAACGAAAGCAAAAGCAAAACCTTTCGGTTTTCCAGCATTGTCGGTGATTATGTTTAATCCAGTAATGGTTGCAACACCCTTGAAAACTTCTTTCAGTTGATCTTCAGTAGCCTTGAATGGTAGATTTCCAATGTATAATTTAGCACCTTCAGGATCTTTTCTCTTAGCCTTCTTGCCTTTCTTATCATCGCTATCAGCGTCTCTTACGCCGATTCTTCGACCATTTATTTTATGTCCATCAAGTTCAGCAACAGCAGCATCCGCTTCTGATTTATCGCTGTAAGTTACAAATCCAAATCCACGGTTAGCACCGTTGTCGTCGGTAGGGACAATACAATCGCTCATATCACCAAATTTACCAAACATCTCTCGAAGCTCTTCTGTTCCAATTTCTCTTGGCAAACCGCCAATGAATAGTTTACAACCTGGGCTGTGACGAGGTCTTTGTGAGCCACGTCCACTGCCACCTTCTCCTTCGAATCTAAAATAGGTTCTTTCACGACCATCTTCTCTAACATCTTCAGCAATGAAAGTAGCACGACCTGAAGGTCCTTTGCCAAACATTGCTTCTGCGGCTGAACCCCATCGCTTTCCAGAATTGTTCAAAACACTAGCACCTTGCTCTAACTCTGCCCATCCTGCTGCAAAATTATCAGCAAGTGCCCGGTATGCTTGATAGCCACATGTATTACACTTAACGTTCCAATCGCCATCTTGATGAGCAACAAGATTTTCTCCACAAGGAGGACATATTGCATGTAAGACTCCACAATCATCTCTTTCACGGAAATCGATTCGCACTACAGGTTCGACTTCTTTGATTAGTGCACGGCACACATCACGTCTCCTAACTGCATCTGCAGTTTGGTGCATATATCTGTCAACAATTCCAGTTACATGGAATTGCCCATAGAGGTGATTTGGTTGAATACTTCCAGGCATTCCTTCAACGGCTAGAATCATTGCTTCTCCGTTCTTTTCGTTGAGTTTGACTATTTCACAAATTACGGTATCACCTACAGCAGGACTAACAAGTTCTTTTTGTGGCGCGACCACGCCAAATCCTTCTTCAATCGAAAAGATACCAATTGTAGTTGCTACAATCTTTCCATCGACTTCAATCGTTCCTTCACCAGCAGCACATTTGGCTGCTGTTGATACTTGCATTCCCGGGGTGACGAGGCTCGCCGTCATGTTATTCATTTCCTAAGCAAACATGGCCCGGCATGGGACGCATGTGTCTCGCTTAATCAAGCGGGCGGGCTTTTCCCTTTTGAATCCCTCATACAGAAGGGGTGAAAATTGAAACCTATTGCTTCTCTATTATTTTTGCATCACCCGATTTATGAAATCTCCAACACCTTGCTTCGGTTGTTGATTTCTTCTTGGAGTGGTGAGAGTATGTTGGTGGTAAATGGAAATCAGTTTCAAAGACAATTTCTCCCTCATATCCAAAATCCTTTGCCATTGCTTCTATGTGTTTTGCTTTAGCAGAATGAAGTACATAGATTGCAGTAGCATCAAGAGAGAAAGCAAATTCAAGTAAAGGCCGGTCTGCTTTTTCAGTTTGAAATCCCCAAGGTGGATTCATTACTATAATGTCAGTTTGACATGGAATTTCTATCTCTTGTGAGCCAATTAGAGCATGAATTACCGTAGTTTGAGTATCATACTTCTGATTTATTTTTTCGGCATTTTGGTTTGAAATCAAACACGCCTCTTCATCTGCTTCGACTAGAAATATTTCACTGGCCCCCAAATAAGCAGTTCCTAAGCCTAGAATGCCATTACCAGCCCCAAGATCTACAACGGTTTTATTTTCTAGATTATCGAGTTGATCTATCGCCAAAATCCAGAATGCAGCTAGGTCTCCTTCCGTGGCATATTGCTCAAGTTCAACTGAATTATGTGGATGTGGTTTGAGTTTTGATAACTCGATGGCCAAATGTTTGGGCCGCAGTCAATCACCACCTAGGTGGATAATTTTGGTTTTGTTGATTGTTCAATCTTGCAGCGGCTTCTGCTTGTTGGCGCATTAACTCAAGCCTTGCATATGCATCCTCTTGGACATTACCTTGTTGCATCTGCGTCCTTAGAAGTCTAATTTGTTCAGCCTCTGCACGTAGTCTTGCTAGAAGTTGTTCACTAGGCTGTTGTGTGCCACAAAACCTACAGAACCTAACACCATCGTGATGTTGGTTGCCGCAACTTACACAGAATCCCATATCTCTTCCTCCTAGTCGTGGTATATGATATAATCGAATTTCATTCCATTGCTGCTAATTGTAAAAACACCGGCCAGGTTTCAAATCCAACTGCAGTTGCTCGCTCGGAAATATCTTCCCATCTAGGGTCATCCATCATCTCTGATGGCTCAACACCAGCGGCTAGAAGGCCATTTACTAATTCTCTAAATTCGATTTCAATTTCAGACATTTTTGGTTCTTCTATTTCATTTTGGACCTCTGGTAATTGTACATCACTAGAAAATGAATCTTCCATTTTAGTTTCTGGATTATGAGGAGCAGGTTGCGATTCTTGCGCTGTAGGATTCTTGGCTGATGTAGGCAGTGGTACAAATGCAGTTCCAGCAGAAATTTCTTCACGAGATGGTGATGATTTTGGTAACTCGACATCTTCTTGTTCTGCCATATTTTCCAACATCTCGTTGGAAAAATTATCCATCATTGCGTTCATTGTTGCTTCGGTTTGACTCATGACAGGAGGCGGCGAGGTTGGTTCTTCTGCCACTTCTTGAACAGTGATTTTTGATTTTTTAATCAAGCGTCCAACACCGAGGACTTCAGCCTGTTGTCTTGCTAATTCTGCTGCTTGTCTTCTAGGCAAGGAAACAAAACATTTTCCCGCAATTGAATTTGGTGGAAATGGTAGGTAATAACGCTCAATCGCTGGTAGTGATGGATGACGGAAGCAAATTACTTGCTCAGTTTCAAATGAACGTTGTGTTGGTAGGCCCATTGAGAATGGAACAGACATTACCTCAACAGTGTTCCTCATCCATTTCTCATTACTGATCAATTGTTGCATCCAAGGCCCAAGGTCAGGACTTGCAATATCTACGAATTGGAAGGAAGCCGCCCGAGGGTCAAATCCTTGGTCTTCTAATAGAGATGCTTCATCTCTAGGTCTATGGAATATTGTCAAGACTGGCTGGCCATGTTCAATCATATCACCATGAAGTTCCATCATCTTGCGTTCTTTTCGTGGAAATATTAGCAAAATACGCAGTCTTGCAGCGTTTTCATCCCAAATTTCACCCCACCGGGTCTCCGCTTCCGAATATAACTGACCAAGGGTCATGTCGGGAATCATAGCCGTTATTCCCATACTCGCACCAAGGGCAGGGGTGTGGTGGAGTCATTTATGGCTACCGTCTAAATATTCAAATCAATGACTTCATTAATGTTAATTCGGCAAGAAATACAACTCCACCGGCAGCACCACGAATAGTATTGTGAGAATATGCACTGAAACGAATGATATTTGTATTGATAACTTCGAAATCCCCAACGACAATCGCCATTCCGGTTTTCAAATTCTCACTTGGGTTAGGCTGACTGCTGAAGTTCTCACCATCACTCCACAGATGAAGTTCAGTGTTTATTTTGTCGACCATATGAATTGGCTTTATCGGGGAACTCGGGCTAGATTTATAAATTACATTTGAGTTATAATTATTTATTATTTCACGTACTTCTTCAACAGTGATGGCTTTTTCAGTTGTTACTTCTACTAATACTAGATGACCATCCTTTCTAGCTACACGTTGGCATTGGAAATCGGTATTGAAAGATGAAATGGCAATATTTTTATTTTCGGCTTGATTAAAAATGTGCAATAATTCTGCAGTTATCTTTTCAGCCTCTCCAGGGACTGAATTGTCATGGTTTCCATTTAGGGCATCTTGGTCAAATAATAGTCTCCAGCCAGCTCCAGATAATGCTTGCCTACTTCTCATTTGGACATGATTAACTTCCAGTGTTTGACATATTGCTGAAAGCGGTATTGCAACAGGTAATAGAGTACAATTAGTAGCACAAAATATCCCCTTTCCAAATTGTGAAAGTTGGTTCTGATTGATTTCAGGAATCACTAAAGGGACTTCCGATTTTCTTCTGTAAGCATTTGAGTTCGAGAACACTATGATTCCTGAATTTGCTAGTTTTGGTTCAATTTTGGCTGCTATTTCATCAGGTAAAGCACTAAATGCAATCTCGATTCCAAGTGATTTCAAGGTTGAGAGAAACTCATCCGAGTCCAAATCAAGAACTTCAATATCTGGCAAATTGGGTCTTTCCTGTTCGAGGCGCCATTCTACTTCATCGAGGCGTTTGCCAGCCGTTTGTTTGCTTCCAGATACTGCTTTAAGTTCAAAGAATGGATGATGAATTAGTCTCTGTTGAAGCCTTTGACCAACTAAACCGCTTGCACCAAGTACAATACATGGGCGACGGGTCATGATTAGTCGGCGGTGTGCTTCGTTTTGAGTTCTTGCTTAGTCGATATCCAAATTCCCTTTGCCAATTTTTGCTTCGATAGGGGTTCCAAATATTCGTCTAACAAACAGTTTACGTAATATTCTCCATCCATCTGATACCGAACCAAGTTTGGCTTGACCGAGGCGTGCTGAGTATCTAATTGGAATATTCTTTATCCCCAATTCTTCGTTCACACAAGAGGTATACATTTCAGCCTCTATTTCAAATTTCATCGAATTTAACTTCATTCTTGAGATTGCCTTTTTGGTGAACCCCCAATAACCCGAACATAAATCATTTATCGTTATTCCATACATACCAGTTGCAAGCCAAGTAAGAATATGATTTCCAAAATAATTTAGTCGAGTCATTGCATTTGGGTCGATATCTCCATTCAACCTATCGCCTACTACCACGTCATGAGCAGCAAGTTTCTCGAGGAACTTTGGAATTTCCTTGGCGTCATATGTGCCATCAGAGTCGAGCATCACCAATGCATCATTTCCAGATTCTAGGAATTTAGTAAATCCAAGGCGCATAGCAGCACCTTTGCCCTTACCCTGTTGAGGTATAAAGTGAAATTCATTTTGTTTTGACACGGATTTAGTCTCATCAGTGCTGCCTCCATCGATGACCCATACTTGACAATCCCATCCCATTTCCTTCATTTTTTCGCGAGGTATGTTGTCTGCTACGACTTCCAAACCCTTGGCTTCATCCAAGGTGGGAAGCATGATTACAACATTCCTCATTGAGCATCAATACAAGCATCTATTTTTGATGGCTTCTGTCATTATAGGACAAATCATTGTATTTCCAGCCAGTGAATCCGAATTCCGCTGGTGTCGAAAATTCTATCACCTCTGCCAGATAACCCAGTAGGATTAAACCAATTATCCGGTTTTGAATCATCATCCCATGTAAATTTAAAATTCATGTTTTCTACTGTATAATTCATTGTCCAGCATTGTTGATTCCATCCCGAGGAAGAATAAATTTCACTTGCTTGAATTCCCAAATAAGATATGACTAAATCATCAATATCTCCTATTGCTTCGTAAACTAAACATGCAGTTGCATTTTGTTTTGACTCCCCCTGGTGTAAAAATCGTATTTCCGAATCAGTGCCTTGTTCAATAAAGGCCCTATTTTCTGAAAGGTTATCCAGACTTCTAAAACGATGTTCATTCCATGGCTCAATTCTCATATCACAACCTTCGTTACAACTTTGTTCATCAACTACTGTAAATTGAGAAACTTCAGCATCCTTTAACGGCCGGAATTGCCATAATTTACTACCTCTTATATTTTCAATTTCCATCCAATATTGAGACATTGCAAAAGTCCAACCCATCGTCCCAATCGGTGAGGTTATGGCATAATTGACTCCAAATTCCTTAATTGCAGTAATATTATCCAAGTATATCGCAGTAGTCACCTTAGAATGGATGCTGGAATCCATTTGCACTAGACCTAATGTCGGAATACTTGTCAATTTTACATTTGAGGGTGGATCAAAAACATGTCCCCAATGAGCATTTTCAGAGTACACAATACTTCCATCTGGTAGTGAGGATAGTTTCTCACGTATTTCCAAGTCTCCTTGTGTAATTGGTCTCAATTCATCATGGGTGGCAATTTCCCAAACCACTGCATTTGCAAAAACAACTCCAAGAAGGACAAATATAGTCATTATAGTTGAAACTTTTTGAGGAATAGATGGGTCCCAACCAATACTCATCAAACCACGTTTTTCCTCGAGCGAAGTAAGGCCAGTTGTCGGACTCCACCAAAGTGCCAGAAGAGCGGCTAGAGGGACATGAAATGCGTGAATGCCCATTGAATAAAGAGTGTAAGAAAGTAGTGAAAGTACAGGGATACTTTCTAGGCCAGCGATCAGATGTATGGAAGATAAAATCCATAACCCTGCAAACCAAGTAATCAATAATCGTCCTTCAACAGTCGAGCGTAATTTCCATCCAGCAATTCCACCCAGTACAAGTAGAATTGCATTGAAAGTTAAGAGAGGCCTCCCGCCTTGCCACCCATATTCAGCAAAAACTGCGGAGTCAAGCATTCTAGGTGCCAATAAAAGTACTGAAATCGCACCAGCAATGGTCAAAAGAATAGAACAGGCGAGCAGTAATTTCTGCATATTCTCGCTGTATTGTTTATTCAAACTAATTCCGATAAAAATATGTGCGGCCATTAGCATTCCAAGATATATGGCACCTGTTGGATGAATTAATGTGACACATATTACTGCAACGATAAATCCTCTAGTATGGTGTGCACCTCTAGTGGAAGACGGCCTTAGTAAGACAAGCAACCCTATCACAAGTCCAAGTTGACTAGAGACCGTTGGATATCCAGAATCATATGCTTTAGCAAATAGTCCAAATCCAAGTGAGAGTGCTAAAAGTCCGTGTGCGCCACTTCCATGGTGGTCTAAAGCACCCGCAAGTCCGATAAGAATTACAACTAAACTATAGTGGCCTAATTCGAAAACCGCACGTCCAGCATCTAGTCCAAGGACCTCCTGTATCCAGGCTGATAATGCGGGGAATGCTGGAGGATATGTCCAAAATCCTTCATTTGTCCCAGAAAGCGATAAGTCTCCAACAGAGGATAATTGTCCCGAAAGCATTGAAAATCCGATCCAGTCAACTCCAAATGGAAGTGTTTGGATAAATGGAAGTAAAAAAACTCCAATAACGGTAATTGAACCTATAGCAAATAATAACGGGGACCGCCTACCTTGAAACCATTGTTGCGCAGCAGCCTCTTCTGTAATATGTTGGTCTTCTGATTCCAATATTTGACCATGCATCACTGCTTCTAATTTTTGCCATGGAGTAAGTTTTTTTTCAATATCAATTCTTCTTTTTATGTGAGCTAGAGATAGTGTATTGAGTAGAAGAATTACTGCGCTCATGAGCATTGCAGTCCATAGTCCGGAAAGTACCAAAAGGCCAGAACATCCGTAAATCAAAAGTAACCCTAATGCGGGACTCAACAACATCTTTCTCCATAAATCAGCACTACCATCCAATACTTTACACAAAGCATATCCTGGTAGACAACTCACGAGTAGGATAAGCATACTCGTAAGAATCATGGCTAAACCCCAGCGCTCTTAGGTCTTGATTGTTCGGCTAAGAATCAAAAGAAAACACCCATTCATCGTGTCATGGTCGCAGAGGCAGAGGCGTTTCATCCAGTGATACATATGCCAGAGGAGTACTGGGTATTTGACTTCACTCGCGGGGAAGATAAAACATGGGTCTGCCCTTATGATTATCAAATTGGGAGGTATGATGAGTATCGACCTGGAATGTATACAACTGAATTATTCGGTGGAGTTAGAGATGTCCACGTCGGATTAGATATCGGCGCACCAGTCGCAACTCCAGTATATGCATTTTTTGATGGAGTAATACACAGTTTTGGCAATAACTCTGAAGATGGTTCATATGGCCCAACAATAGTTACGGAGCATTATGTCTCATTGCCCGAAGAAGTTGGTTCGCAAAATTTCGGTTCCAAAACAAAGGTATGGGCACTTCATGGCCATCTTTCCTTAGATAGCCTCAAAGATCTTGAGATTGGTTCACAAATTAAAGCGGGTGAAATGATAGCAAAAATAGGAAGTGAGGAAGTTAATGGAGGATGGCCGCCACATCTTCATTTTCAATTATCTTTGATTGAGCCAGACACATATGATATGCCGGGAGTAGTGGAGCAAAGTGAGAGAGATTGGGCTTTACAAGTATATCTTGACCCTAGGCTTGTATTAGGTAAATTATACTGATATCTAAACAAGGTGTGTCTATGGATACCTACTGTTTTCTTGTTTCCGGCTTATAATTTTAACTATGGAAAACGGGGGTTTTGAACACCTAACTTACTATCGCGGTTATATACTATCAGGGCAAGAGACTAATACTCGCAATAGCGGGGGGGAAAAAAATAAATGGAAATAAATTGGAAACAAAATATGAATGAACTTGGAGGAGCATTTATGCTCTCATGGGTACTGTTTGGTGGCGCCTTAGGTGCTGGAATTAGCCTAACAATGACTGGTGGATTAGGTATGGGCGTTGCTCTTGCCGTTGCATGGATGGCCTTTACAGGCGCACATATACTACCTGCAGTTACTTGGTGCCACATGCTAACAGGTGACTTGTCTGATGTAGAAGGAAACTGGATGGAAAATGGAATGCGACTGGTTGCACAAGTAATCGGTGCTGCTCTAGCTATCGTCCTAATGACTGAAGCAGGAGATATTGAAACTGGCTGGGAAGCAACTGATATGTGGATCACAGAAATCGGTGATGTATATTGGTCAGTAATTGCAATGATCGCTGCTGGTGCAGTTTGGTGGCAAATCCACACACGCTGTGAATCTGAGTGGGTAAGTGCATTTGGACTAATGGCTCTTGTTGGTGTTATGACTATCTCTGGTGCTAATGAGATGGGAGCTTCCATCACAAGCGGTGCTGATGGTCTTGTTGACACTCTAGTTAACTGGATTTGCGATGCTGCTTTCATTGGTGTTGGTGCTCTTATCGGTGTTAAGATCGATGAGATGCTTCCTGAGGCCGCTGCTGAAGCAAGTGCTGAGTGAAGTAATTTAACTGCTTAATGATTAATGATTAATGATTAATGTATTCTGCGGAATACAATTGCCCCTCCGAGGACTTCGGTCTTCGGGGGGGCTTTTTTTTATAAATTCAATTTTTTGAATTTAAGAAATCTTTCAATGCTGAGATAGGTCCTATTGCAGCAGGGTCTTTACCATGTAATAATGCTAGGGCAATAGATAACCAATCCATGACAATGCATAGGTGCAATAGAGATTCTAGCAACGTATCCCCTTCTCCTTGCATTTTCCAAGCAAAGTCGGTTGTTGTATGGGCAATCATCCAATCGATACGGTGAGACACACGCTTGTGTATGCCGCTCCATGTCAAAAATAACAAAACCTGTTGGTCTGATGCTGGATCTTTATCTCCACCAACTCCACCCCATGCTACACTTTCATTGTGATTCATTTCAGGAACTATTCCGACTCTTGCAAATCTAGCAGAATTTTCATTTAATTGATTTTTAAATCGATTTAATGCTGGCATTAGTTCAGTTGGCCCAACCAAAGCAATTGGCTGATTTACCATAAATGATGCTAACTCAACTAAATCTCCGTTTGGGTCACTAATTATATCAAAACCATCACAAGCGATTTGTAATCTTTCCAACATTTGCTGGTCACTATTACCCTCTGACTCCTCAATAACTCCAAGATGTCTTAACAATCCTAATTGTCTACTGAATATGTGACCAAATGCTGAGCGAGGAGGCTGACCCCCTACAGAAGGAATTAGATGACATCTAGAATAAATTTCTGGCATTGCAGCTAGCATGCCCCCAGTAGATATCACCACTACAGTTGCACCCGATTCTAGTGCGATTTCGGTAGCAGCAAGAGCCTCTTCAGTATTTCCACTGTGGGAAGTGGCTAGTACTAGCCATGATTCATCCCACCAAGATGGCATACTGTAATCTCGCTGAATATGGACAGGAAGAGTCCCTCCTAGATTAGTCAATGCTGCCAAGAAGTCACCTCCGGCAGCCGAACCACCCATTCCTAAACAGATTATCCCATTCCATTTTTGCTTTGCAATATCTTCAATCCAAGGGAAACGTTCTAGATTTACATGCTCCAAACCTTTCTTGATATCATCAACGAATGCTCGAGTGAAACCAATCATATCTTCAGTATCAAGTATTTTTGCTAATTCTACTATATCTGGTTTTGAATCATTTTCATCACTCATATTTTGTCCTCCTCTGTATTATTGTCCAAGGCTAAATTCTGTAAAGCTATCCATTCACCTTCAATTCGAGATAATCGAATTCTTTTATCGCCTTTGTGATCCCATGGAAGGCGGACTGATGCCATTATCCATGAGTGAGGGTCAAGGAATTCACCTACTGAAGAATCTTGAGTAATTAATTCTACAACTACCTGCTCGGAAATACGCGAAACAACATTGGCAGACTCAAGGTCCCTCCATGAAGCACCAGTTCTTTCTTGACGGTCAATTCGTTCAACAATTGCACCATCTTTAGTCCAAGTTGATGGCCGCCAAAAATTATCACGCCAGCGAATTACATCTCCAAGGTCATAGCCAGGTTTTCTGTAAAGCATGGTTAATCGTGTCACATCAACACCGTCTTTACGTCCAACAGTCGAATTAGTTTCTACGGTTTGACCACCACATTCTCTGACCAAATGGCGACCCCAAGAACGGGCTAATCCTTTACTTCCCAAAACAACATCATACCCTCCAGTAACCTGTCCTTCACTGGTTATGAAGAACATTGGGTCATCTGAAAGTGATTCAAGAACATCATCTAGCGTGGCTCGTAGTTTCACATACTCATCTTCGGAAAGTTTTCTGCCACTTGAGCGAAGTTGTACGGTTGCTTCAAAATAATTACCCGCTCTTCGTGTGCATGTCAAACAAACTCCATTTGCCATTCTAGCCCTCATGGTGTGCTCTTCTTTGAAAAGTAAATCTTCAATAACTCCTTCAAGTTGTAAATAAATCAAAGTGTGTCGATCTGAAACGGTTTTAGTCTCCATGCCAAGTTGCACATCTTCAGCATCTTTGTGAAATTTTAAGTGCCTTTGAACTAATTCATCCCAAATATCGTTCTCATCTAAATGAACCCATTTGCCCTGAATTTCAACAATTTCACATCTAGCGCATCTAACCCATGGTACATTTTCTGGAACTTCTGCAAGATGAATTCTTTTCCTCAAGCAAGGTTCACACATTCGTTCTCCAAAAAGAGGGGGTGGCGAGCCACATACCAAACAGAAATCATCTCCAAGGTTCGAAGACATTAGACTCACCATTACGCGGGAGTAAAACCTTGGACTTGAACCTGTGGCTTACTTTCACTCGCTATTACTGACTTCCGTAGCAACTATATCGGATTCAAATTCTTCCAATCCAAGACTATTTTCTAATGCTTTTATGCGTAATTGTAAATTCCTACTTCTTGTTACTACAGTCCAAGTCCATATGCCGAGGCCAAGAATCATGCCCAAGTATGCGATTGCTAAATATGTCATTCCTTCCATTTCAAATCCTTCCATCCATTTTATTTTGTAGTCTTTCTAATCTTTGTTCATATTCAGTAATTCGGGCAGACATAATCATATGCCCTGCAATTAGAATAGTGAAGGAAATTGCGCCAAGAAGCAGTACAAGTCCCATTTCAGAGGAAAGAGAACTATCTTCACCCCCTCCAATCACAGGCCCTGGATGGCGAATTTGCCAGAACCTAGTGGCGATGTAGGTAATTGGAACTAGAACAAAACCATACAAGCCGAAAGTTGAGAAAGTATCTCTTGATTCAATACCATCTGGTTGACTTTGCCTGCCAAGAACTAAGAATAAAGCAAGTAATGTGAGTAGTCCAAATGTGTTTAATCTTACATCTGTCCAATCCCATGGAGTGCCCCATTCGGCAGCACCCCAGACACAACCAGACCAAACAGCCATCAAGCCGCAGGCTAGACTTGCTTCAGAACCAGCAACATGCAATCTCCAACCAAATGGACTTCGCTTGAATACCCAAAGTGCTGACCCGGCAAAAAGAACACTAAAAGCAATGAAAGCAGCCCATGCTGATGGTACATGCCAATAGAATATTCTTTGAGCAGCAGGAGAAGCAAATGCGTCGATAGAAACACTTGGAGCCCACTTCAAAGCAAGAAATAAGGTGGCCATAATTCCAATGAATCCTGAAGCGAGTAAAACTTCGCCATGGCGGACTCGCATGTGCTTTCGTCTATGGCATACTTTTTGAACTTGCACCTTTGTTTTTTTTTCAAAATTAAAACGACACGCAGTATTCTACAACCATTGCCCATGGGAGAATAAGTATTGGCGTCAATAATCTAATGAATACTGCATTTGTACGAGCCAGTCTCAAGGTACTTAATTGCAAAAACCGGAGGCTGAAAGTGGTTACAAAGCCGATGATTCCGCCGATTAAAACGATTCTCCAATCAAAGATTTGTAAAAATACTTGCATGGAAAAAATGGTCAAA
>Ga0066862_10000356_pt1 | contig 18270 bp, 16 predicted proteins | sample ETN02SmetaG_FD_66431 | JGI IMG/M metagenome (GOLD analysis project Ga0066862, IMG submission 66431) | Marine microbial and viral communities from oxygen minimum zone, Eastern Pacific Ocean - ETNP2014F10-02SV255 | ecosystem: Environmental > Aquatic > Marine > Oceanic ... | reverse complement strand
TTTGCAAACCTGTAAATTTTGCAAATGGTGTTGGATATAATCTCCAGAAGATTGAGGTCCGTGTCCGCCTTCAGTTGCCATAAATCTATTCTTCTAATAAGTCTTTAATATTTACTTGCCTCTAAGCAATTCCATGCTCACTGAAAACTGAACAACAATAAAGCTCGTAAAGAGATACATTGCATTCAGTGGCTTTACTGTTAAAAAAACTAATCCAAACAACAAGACAGTTAAAATAACTTTTCCTGCTTCACCGATATAGGCGGCTCGTAATATTCCCTTAGCACTCTTAGAGGATGAAATTATTCTTGCCCCCAAAAAAACATTTGGAATACAACTTATCAAACCGCCAAGAAGTGAAGAGTATCCCGCCACATTGTTGACAAAAGTCCAAAAAATTATTGCCAAAATACCAGTGATTGCCGCTTGAATAAACAAAATCCTAACAATTCCAAAATCATTATTGTTTTGCTTGTTCCTTATTTTTTCGTTTTTCATTTACAAGCTGCAGTCAATCTGCGAAAAAAATCAGCATAAATTTTAGAAAAATATTCAAAATTTTTAGCGTAATTTTTGCTCGGCAAGAGCATTATAGTTATGTGTATACAACAAGGCAATAATCTTCTTTTTTTACTAAATTTTTCTGTGTTCAATCAGTTATTTAAGGTGGTTTAATATGCCCTCTAATTCATCCAAAGTATTATAATTTATGATTATTCGGCCATTTCCCTTTTCTTTATGATCAATATTCAATTTAGCGCCAAGCTTTTCAGAGATTTCTATTTCAAGCCTTGTAATGTCCGGATTGGTTTGACTGTTTTGTTTTGGTTTGTTTTGATTTTTTTGTGTTATAGCTTTTCGTACAAGCGCTTCGGTTGCTCTTACTGACAGTCCCTTTTTAACAACTATAGCGGCTATGCTAGATTGCTGCGATGCATCCTTTATAGACAATAGCGCCCGCGCGTGCCCCATTTCAATTTTTCTTGCCGTTAAAAGTGAAGCCACGCCTTCGGGTAGCTCCAACAATCTAAGTAAATTGCTTACAGCGGCTCTAGATCGTCCAACAGCCTCTGCCGCTTGTTGGTGGGTAAGGTCAAATTCTCTAATTAATCTGTCTAAAGCTATCGCCTCTTCCAGCGGATTAAGATTTTCTCGTTGTATGTTTTCTATTAAAGACATTGCAATTGCATCAGAATCAGGAATATCCCTGATGACAACTGGAACATCTTTAAGGTCAGCTATTTGGGCAGCTCGCCATCTTCTTTCTCCCGCAATAATTTCATAACGGGGCCCTGCCCCACCTTCATGCTTCAAAGCGCGTACTACAAGTGGCTGCAAAATTCCTTGTGATGTAATTGAATTGGCAAGCTCTTCTAATGTTTCTTGCCGCATATCAGTTCTAGGTTGATATTGACCTCTTTGTAACTGATCTATAGGCAGTGTATTTAATTGGTTATTTTTCTGTTGTGCTGAGGATTGATCTGTTTTATTTTGGGTGGTTCCAAGCAGCGCGTCCAAGCCTCTACCTAATCGTTTTTTTGTTGTCATCTAAATATCTCTATTATTATCTTGTATGCAAAAGAAGTCTTTTTTTGCGGCATTATCCAGCTATAGATTGTGCGGCCTCGTCTCCTCTGCGCAACATTTCCCCAGCCAGCGCCAAATAAGCAATTGCCCCCCTAGATTTTCGATCGTGAAACAATACAGGGCGACCAAAACTAGGCGCCTCCGCCAACGTCACATTTCGTGGAACAACTGTTCGGAATACTTTGTCACCAAAGTGGCTGATTAATTGCTCTGAAACTTCATTTGATAGATTAATACGAGGATCCACCATGGTTCTTAATAGTCCGTATATTTCAAGCTCAGGATTAACAGTCTTATTAATTTGATCAATTGTATTTATCAATGATGTCAATCCTTCTAAGGCATAATATTCGCATTGCATTGGGATCAATACGCCGTCAGACGCTGTAAGCGCATTCACAGTCAGCATGTTGATTGAGGGCGGGCAGTCTATAAGAATAAAATCATAATTATTTTTAACATTCTCTAGAGCTTGGCGTAATTTCATTTCACGCCCAATTTCTTGAAGCAGCTTAACTTCAGAAAGTGTCAACTCTTCGTTCCCTGGCAAAAGATCAAAGCCACCTTCTGGCACGGGTATTATTGCCTCTATCGCTTCAGCCTCTCCCAATAAAACATTGCATGTCGTTACTTCAAGATCATGTTTTTCTACGCCGCAGCCCATTGTTGCGTTGCCCTGGGGGTCCATATCTATCAATAAAACTCTGCGCTTAGTGGCAGCCAGTGAAGCGGCCAAATTAACACACGTGGTTGTTTTGCCAACCCCGCCTTTTTGATTTGCTATAGCCAGTATACTTATCATGTAGACGCACGCCCCGCCTGCTTAAGAGTAACTATGTGCCTTTCATGGTTATTAATACCAGGTACCACAACCCTTGAAAGATTGTATTGCCATGATTCAGGTATTTTGTTTAATTCTTCTATGGGCTGTTTTCCTTTTAGTGCGACTATAATGCCCTGATCTGTCAACATATGTTTAGTTAATGAAATTAAATTGGGAACATTACTCAATGCTCTAGCAATTACAGTATCAAACCCTTTGATTGGAAAAAAGTTTTCTGCACGAATTTTTTCTATTGTGACATTTTTTAATTCCAAAAAATTGATTATATGCATAATAAAACCAATTTTTTTTCTATTGCTATCGAGTAACATAAATTCTGATCTTGGCTCTACAATGGCTAAAGGCAGCCCTGGAAATCCAGCGCCTGTCCCAACATCAATTATAGATTTGCCATGAATAAATGGTCTGGCTGAAAGGCTGTCCATTATATGCGCGCCCACCATATCTTGAATATTGCGTATTGCAGTTAAATTATATTTTTTATTCCATTTTTCCAGCTCTTGAAGTAATGCGGACAATTTTTCAAGTGCTTCAGATGAGCTTTTTTGCTGCATTCTGGCCATGTACTTAGATATATTGTTTTTTAGATTGATGTGATTTTGCATTAGTAAATATATGTCGTCAGCTTCCTTGGCGCTCCAAACAAATACTAAACAACCAAAAAAGACATAAACTCATCGACTTCTGTTTGCATAAACTTTTCTTTATCAGCACAAATATTGCTTAATTTTAGCCATTGATTGTCGCGCAATTTATGCTGGACGCTTGTTTGAAATTTTTTCTTTAATATTGGTATGCCCTCCTCGCGCCGCTCGCGATGACCAATTGGAAAATCAATGGCAATTCTTTCGGTTTTGGATCCATCTAAAAAGAAAATTTGTATTGCATTTCCTATATATCGTTTTGAGACATCAAAATAATCTTTTGTAAAAGCTTTGTTTTCTTGAACCTTCATTTTCTCGCGCAACTTATCTATTCGTAAATCCGATGCGACATCATCCTCATAATCAGAAGCTTTTAATCTCCCATAAAGCAAAGGAATTGCAACCATATATTGTATGCAATGATCTCGGTCAGCAGGATTATCAAGTGGCCCTGTTTTGTCAATGATTCTAGAGCCTGCTTCTTGAGTTTCAATCACAATTAATTCAATGTCATCAATCCTATGTTTGACTTCTTGGTGCAATTGCATGGCGACTTCAACGGCTGTTTGAGCATGAAATTCCGCGGGGTATGAAATTTTAAATAAAACATTTTCCATAACATATGATTCCATCTCTTGATCAATCTGTAATGCTTTGCCTTTAAGCAAAACATCATAAAAACCCCATGTTTTTGCGGTGAGTGCAGAAGGGTAACCCATTTCATTCAGCATAGAAATATACGCAAGACGGGTTGCTCGACTGGTGGCATCGCCTGCTGCCCAACTTTTTCTTGAGCCGGTATTTGGGGCATGTCGGTACGCCCGCAAAGCACCACCATCAATAAATGCATTTGATACAGCATTGATAATTTTCTCTTTGTCTCCACCAAGCATATGAGTTAAAACAGCAGTAGACGCTATACGAACCAATATAACATGATCCAAGCCAACACTATTAAAGCTGTTTTTTAATGCTAAAACCCCTTGGATCTCATGGGCTTTTATCATGGCAGTGAGCACATCCTTCATTGTAAATATATGTTCACCATTCATCCGTGCTTGGCGGCTTAGGTAATCAGCTACGGCAAGAATTCCACCTAAATTATCGGAAGGATGGCCCCATTCTGCAGCCAGCCATGTGTCATTAAAATCCAGCCATCTTATCATTGCGCCAATATTAAAGGCCGCCGTTACTGGATCAAGTTCATATGACGTTCCTGGAATCCTCGCCCCTCCTACTAATGAAGCTCCAGGCACAATTGGTCCCAACATCTTGGTGCAAGCAGGATAATCTAATGCCTGAAACCCACAAGCCAATGTATCCATTAAACAATACTGTGCGGTTTCATATGCAAGCTCCGAATGACCTGCATCAGAACAAACAAATTCTGCAATTTTAACTAATACATCATCTGGCTGAGTACGCTTTGCTGAGCGTATGTCATAATCTGACATAAATTCTCCAATTTGAAATCAAAAATAAAATGTAAAAAATATTTGTTATTTTATTATTTTGTTGATGACCATTTTTGCAAGCTTGGACCAACATATTCTGCTGCCGGCCTAATCAATTTGTTATTTTTTCTTTGCTCCATTATATGCGCCGCCCACCCAGTAATACGTGAACACACAAAAATAGGTGTAAATAAGTAAGTAGGAATACCCATAAAATGGTAAACACTGGCCGCAAAAAAATCTGCATTAGCAAACAATTTTTTTTCATTCCACATTACTGTTTCAATCGCTTCTGACACTGCATACAATTTGCTATCATCGGCTTTTTTTGAAAGTGTTTTTGACATTTTCTTATTTACACTATTGCGTGGGTCAGAAGTCGTATAAACACGATGCCCAAAACCCATAATTTTTTCTTTTTGTTCTAACATTTTTAACACGCCTTTAGTGGCTTGCTCTGGATTGTCAAATTTTTGTATTAGTTCCATTGCTGCCTCATTAGCGCCGCCATGAAGGGATCCTCTTAGGGCCCCTATTGCACCCGTTACTGCCGAATACATATCTGATAAAGTTGCAGTAATCACTCTACCGGTGAATGTGGACGCATTAAACTCATGCTCTGCATATAATATCAATGTGGTGTCTAAGGTTTTGCGATGTAATTCTGAGGGCGATGCATCATGCAACATATGCAAAAAATGACCTGCAACACTATCATCCTCTGTGACAACATTTATTTTTTTGCCGTTAGAATGAAAACGATGCCAATATAATAAAATTGAAGGCAAACAAGCCAATAATCGATCGGCAACTGTTGCTTGATTTAAAAACTCATTATCTTCGGGCTCAATGTTCCCAAGAAATGAAACTCCTGTTCTAAGTACATCCATGGGGTGTGTGTCCGAAGGAATTACCTCTAATAGAGATTTAAGCTTGGGCGGCAAGTCACGCATAGATTTCAGATGTTCAATATATTGTTCAAGCTCTTTTGCATTGGGCAGCTCTCCTCTGAGCAATAAATATGCCACCTCTTCAAAGCATGCGTTGTCAACTAAATCATAAATATCGTATCCACAATAAGTCAATCCAGCTCCTTCCTTGCCAACCGTGCATAATGCCGTTTCGCCTGCTGTAATTCCTGCTAGTCCTCCGGTTTTTTTCTTTTCAGTCATGGTTTTCCTTGCGTTAATCAGATTTTTTGTTTTCTCTGTTTTTGGTCTTTTTTTGTGCAAACAGTTTATCTATCCTATCTTCGTGTTGTTTATATTTTAGCGTTACATATAAATCGTCTCTGTTTTGCATATTATTTATTTGGTCTTTTTGTGTGCCTTTCGTTCTTATGTCATTAAAAATATTCTCTGCCGCAAGAGACATAGCGCGGCTTGCTGACAACGGATAAAGCACAATACCTATTCCGGCTTCTGCCAGTTCTGTAACTGTAAATAATGGCGTCATTCCAAATTCTGTAAGATTGGCAAGCACCGGCACTTTAATGTTACTGGTAAATTTTTTGTATTCTTCGATATTTGTTAAGGCTTCTGCAAAAATTATATCCGCACCTGCCTCCACATACGCTTGCGCTCTTTCTATCGCAGAAGATAAGCCTTCTGTCGCATGTGCGTCTGTTCTAGCTATTATTGTAAAATCTTTGTGCCTTGCGTCTACAGCAGCCTTTAATCTGTCATTCATTTCGTCTATAGAAACAAGCTCTTTCCCGGGCCTGTGACCACATCTTTTCGCAGATACTTGATCCTCTATATGGCAACCTGCCGCGCCAGCTCGTGTCATTTCTCTTATGGTTCTTGAAACCATAAATGCATTGCCCCATCCTGTGTCAGCATCAACCAAAAGAGGCAAATCACATGAAAATGTAATGCGTCTGATGTCCTCACAAACGTCGTTTAGTGTCGTCATCGCTAAATCGGGCAAACCAAATGAATGGTTGGCGACGCCAGCTCCAGATAAATAAATTACTCTAAAGCCTGCTTTTTTTGCCAATAGGGCAGTATAAGCATTAATCGTGCCAACAACCTGTAATGGCTGTTCTTCTTTCATTGCTTGCCAAAATTTTTTCATGTGCCGCTCCTTGTTATGAGCACAAAGCTAGCAAGAGTATACACACTTGCATTTTTCATTGTTTATTGGATATTAACAACCATTCTGCCTATGACCCTCCCCTCAATAAAAGCATCAAACGTGCCAGGCAACTCTTCAAAAGAAATCGATTTTGGCGCGATTATTTCTAGGTTTTGAGGACAAAGGTCGGCACCGATTCTTTCCCAGACTGCTTCCCTAAGCTCTCTGGGGGTATCAACTGAATTAATACCCAATAAGTTCACTGCGCGCAATATTAATGGCATTACAGTTGTGTCTAATTTATAGCTTGATGCCAAACCAATGCTAGCAATATTGCCCCCGTAATTTACTGTTCGCATTAACCAGGCCAGCATGTCTCCGCCTAAATTATCTATTGCGCCTGCCCATACCGCCTTTTCGAGAGGCCTCTTTCCATAATCAAGATCATCTCTAATGATAACTTTTGCGGCGCCTAAATCTTTTAAATATTCCATTTTATTGCTTTTCCCGGTCACGGCAATGACCTCATATCCCCTCGTTGATAACATATCAATAGCAACGCTTCCAACGCCTCCGGTTGCCCCAGTAACTACTATTGGTCCAAGTTCCGGGTGTTGGCCATTTTGTTCCATACGATGGATTGCAAGCGCAGCAGTATACCCTGCCGTTCCTATTTGCATGACTTTGCGACTGTCCATATTGCCAGGTATTGCAATCACTGTTTCTGCCGGCACTCTCGCATATTCAGCGTATCCGCCATCGCGAGTTTCGCTAAGGCCACAACCATTAACTAAAACAGAATCGCCTACAGAAAAATCTGATGATGAAGTTTCTTCAACCACTCCGGCTAAATCTATACCCCCCACCAAAGGATAGCGCCTTAAAATTTTGCCTTTTCCGGTTGCTGCTAATGCATCTTTATAGTTAATCGTAGAATGAGTAACTTTTATAATCACATTACCTTCAGAAAGATCGCTGATAGTTAATTCTTTAAATGATGCAACAATTCTTTCTTCTTTCTCATTAATTTGAAAGGCGCGAAATTTCTTCATCATTTTCTCCGTATATTAATTCTGGTGTGTTAACCAAAAATCAAGCCCCATTGCATTGACGTATATATCAGCGCTTAAGTAATTTTTGGCCTGGTCTGCCGTTGCGCTGTAATTATGTTCAGTTAATTTAGCTAAAATATAGTTTTCTATGGATAATTTAATTTTTTCTATTCTCTCACTGGCGTGCTCGTGCTTGAGTGCAATATTAACAAACTTATTAAGCGAGAGATGTAAATCATCCGCCAGCCTCTCGATTTCAACAACTTTACTATAGTGAGCTAAATATATTGCCTCTGGTTGATAGCTTATTATTTTATCAATTGCTTTATGCGCTGCTTCAGGATCAAATTGTGTCGGAGAAGTAATGGGAATAATAAATTCTCCTTTGTTTGTGTCGAACTCTCTAAAAGACATCCCAAAACTGTCCCCTGAAAAAACAGCATTTGCCAATTCATCGTAAAGACAATAATGATGCTTTGCGTGCCCTTCCGTATAAAATAACCGAAAATTTCTGTCTTGCATTTTTATTTGTTCTGCATCTTTTGCAAGCATTATTTTTTCTTGTGGGACAGGCTCTATATTACCGTAAAGTTGTTTAAATAACGCTTTTCCATACACCGCTTCTGCGCTGGCTATCAGCTTTTTTGGTTCTATCATATGCTTTGCGCCTCGCGGGTGAACCACCAACTTTGCGTTGGGTAGATTTTGTATTAACTTGCCAGCCCCTCCTGCATGATCAAGATGCACATGTGTTAAAAAAACATATTTTACATCGCCTTTTTCTATATCTCTTCGCTCTAATTCTTCAAGCAAAAGTGTGACGTTATGGTTTGTGCCAACATCGATAAATGCTGCATCGTTGCCCTCATAAATTAGATGACTTGCGACATACATAGGCCTTACAAAATTTGTATCTATCGTGATTATTCTATTATTGATCATAACTGTCAGTCTGAAGGCTTGGTTATTTCAAGATTATGCAATTTTTTTGGTATATCTTTTTTTTAAGTGCAGCAACAACAAAGAAATAGTAGCGGGCGTAATGCCCTCTAATCTTGACGCCTGCCCAAGCGATTCAGGAAGTGCATCTTTTAACCTTTGTTGAGCCTCGTTTGATAATCCTTGAATTGCCGCATAATCTATGTCTTTTGGTAAGATTAATGCTTCGTGTTTTGCTTGTTTTTGTATTTCACGTTCTTGTCTTTGAATATATCCAGCATATTTTGCTTGTGTTTCAATTTGAAGTTGAGCCTGTTCTATTTGCTCAATATTGGACTCTTCTTTCTCCCAGGCTGGCGGCCCCACGACTGACAGAGAGGTGACAATTTCGTGTGAAATATTTGGTCTTTTTAAAAGATTTGCTGCACTTGTTTCTTTCTTATACTCAGGCCCTAATATTTGTTTATCTTTCTCAGAAATCTCTGCTTTATGTATATACAAGGAATCAAGCCTCACTTGTTCTGCCTGAATCATTTCTCGCTTTTTGTTAAATATTTGCCATCTTTGCTCATCAATAAGATTCAACTTTCTCCCGACAGGAGTTAATCGTAGATCAGCATTGTCTTCGCGTAGTAACAATCTATACTCAGCGCGACTTGTAAACATTCTATATGGTTCACTCACGCCACTTGTTGTTAAATCATCAATCAAAACACCCATATATGAATTTTGCCTAAGTGGGTACCATTGCTCAAGATCATGTGCTTTTCTTTGAGCATTAATACCTGCGATTAGCCCTTGAGCAGCTGCCTCTTCATATCCTGTTGTTCCATTAATTTGTCCGGCAAAATACAGTCCGGAGATTTTTTTAGTTTCAAGGGTTAATTTTAAGTCTCTGGGATCAACATAGTCATACTCAATGGCATAACCGGGTTGAGTTATGATGGCTTCTTCAAAGCCTATTATCGAGCGAACAAAGTCAGCTTGAGTGTTTTCTGGAAGGCTTGTTGAAATTCCGTTTGGATACACTTCGTTAGAATTATGACCTTCCGGTTCGACGAATATCTGATGTGATTCTTTGTCGGCAAAGCGAATAATTTTATCTTCGATGGATGGACAATATCTTGGGCCAACAGATTTTATAGTGCCGCTATACATAGGCGACTCATGAAGCGCTGCCCTGATAATGTCATGAGTATTGGTGGTTGTTTTTGTGATATGACAATCCATTTGCTGAGGATGGTCTGCTCTTTTTCCTAGATAAGAAAAAACCGGTCTTGGTTCGTCCCCTGGCTGAACAAGCATCTCATCATAGTTAAGGCTATCTTTTCTTAATCGTGGGGGTGTTCCAGTCTTCAAGCGACTTACTCTAAATGCAAGGCTTCTGATATTCTTGGCCAGTCTATTTGAAGGTGCGTCACCAGCTCTGCCGCCTTCTTGTGAAGAATCCCCAAATAATATTCTTCCTCCCAAAAAAGTCCCTGTGGTCAAAACAACACTTTTAGCAAAAAAGTTTTCACCTTTTGTTGTTTTTACTCCTTGTAAACAACCATTTTTAATTATCAACTCCTCAACAGAGTCCTCATAAATTGTTAGGTTTTCTTGAGCAAACAAAAAGCCTTGAATTGCTTTTTTGTATAATTGTCTATCAGCTTGAGCTCTTGTGGCACGAACTGCGGGTCCTTTGCTCGCATTAAGTGTTCTAAATTGAATGCCCGCCACGTCAATAGCGCGTGCCATTATTCCGCCCAGAGCGTCCACCTCTTTTGTCAAATGTCCTTTGCCGATACCGCCAATAGCGGGATTGCAGCTCATTTGCCCTAAAGTCGATAATTTATGCGTGATAAGTAACGTATTTGCACCGGCCCTGGCGGCAGCTGTGGCTGCTTCGGTTCCAGCATGGCCGCCACCTATTACGATCACATCGAATTTTTTTTCTGTTGCCATTTCTCTATTTTAATGCAAATAATTATGTATTGTATTTTTTCATTGCTTGCTGGCAGTTATTTGCCTATACAAAATTTTGAGAAGATTTTACCTAATAATTCGTCGTCACTAAGTTGGCCGGTAATTTCTCCCAACGCTTTATGCGATAACTTAATCTCTTCGGCGAAAATTTCTCCTGCTTTTTTTTCGTGTAAGGCCTTTTGCCCTACTTTAAAGTGATCGAAAGCACTTTTCAGGGCCTCTATATGCCTTGTTCTTGCAGTAAAGGCTCCATCTCCGACGGTTTCATAGGCTACACATTTTTTTATTGCTTTGAATAAATCATCTAAGCCTTCACCAGTATGAGCTGAAAAATAAACACTATTATTATATTTCATTTTATCAGGCATCTGACTAAGTAGGTCGATCTTATTTAATGCCAAAATATGCTTTAAATTCGCAGGTATAAATTGTTTGTTTATCTCATTTTTTTCTGAATAATCATGAACCCAAATAGCTAAATCAACGACTTTAAGCAACTCATTAGTTCTACGAATTCCTTCGGCTTCAATTGTTTTTGGGTTATCACGAAATCCCGCGGTATCAAAGAATTCAGCACACAAGCCATCAATATTTATACTGGTCTTGATTATGTCACGTGTTGTGCCTGCTACATCAGTAACAATCGCTGTATCTTGCCCGCTTAAAAGATTTAATAAACTGGATTTGCCTGCATTGGGTAATCCGATTATGGCAACCTGTATGCCATCGTTTAAGATTTGTCCTATTTTTGCACCGCGAATTACCGACTTAAAAGAAGATTCGCAAGCTTGAATTTCAGTCAGCAAAACATCATCTGTCAAAAAGTCGATTTCCTCTTCAGGAAAATCAATAGCCGCCTCCACATGCAATCTTAACTTTATAAGTTGCTTGCTTAGGGCTTCAATTAAATTAGAAAAAACGCCAGATAAGGAACGCATCGCAGCTTGTGCTGATTTTTTGGATCCGCTTGAAACCAGATCAGCAACTGCCTCGGCTTGAAGAAGATCTAATTTTCCATTTAAAAACGCTCTTTTAGTAAACTCTCCTGCTTCGGCCTGTCTCGCACCAAGAGCAATAATTTCATCAATTATTGCTTTGCCAATAAACATACCACCATGTGCATGCAGCTCAAGTACGGACTCTCCTGTGAAAGAAAAGGGGCATGGGAAATAAATCGCTATCCCCATATCTAGAGGTTCATTCTTTTTATTAAAAAATTTGGTGTGTGTTGCTAATCTAGGGTGAGGCATTTCTCTCAGAATATTGTTTATAATTTCCTCAACCTTTGGTCCTGATATTCTTATTATATTGACTCCGCCGACACCTGCTGCAGATGCTGAGGCTACGATAGTGTCTTCTATGTATGATTTATTTTCTGGCATGTCTTATAAGCGTTTGAGCGAGCCAGTGATGCCAAACATTGTAACAACACATAAATTCATATGGCTCTTAAGTTGCTATGTCTCGTTCACACCATATTTTTTGTTGATTAACCATTGCTGCAAAATAGACAAAACCGTGTTAGTCACCCAATACAAAACTAGGCCAGAAGGAAAAAAAGCAAACATCACTGAGAACATAAGTGGCATTATTTGCATAACCTTCGCCTGCATCGGATCGGCTGGAGCTGGATTTAATTTAGTTTGCAATAACATTGCCGCAGCCATTATCAAGGGCAAAATAAAATAGGGGTCACGTGAAGACAAATCGGTTAGCCACAATACAAATGGCGCTTGCCTCATTTCAACGCTTTCCAAGAGCACCCAATAAAATGCCAGAAAAAATGGCATCTGTATTAACATTGGAACGCACCCCGCAGCCGGGTTAACTTTTTCTCTCTTATAAAGCTCCATAGTGGCTTTACCTAATTCTGCTTTGTTGTCTTTATAGCGCTCTTGAATAGATTTTAGGCGTGGAGCAATTGCGCGCATTTTAGCCATAGAGTGACCGCTTTTTTCTGTTAACTTATAAAAGAGCAATTTAATAATTACAGTTACCAAAATAATGGCAAAGCCCCAGTTGTTAACAAAAGAATAAATAAAGCTTAACAACCAAAATAATGGATCAGACAGCACCGTTAGGAACCCATAATCAACAGTAAGTTTTAAGCTGGGCGTTATTTCGTCCATTTGAGACTGAAGCTTAGGTCCGATAAAAGTGCTTGTAGTGAAAGTTTTACTTTCACCAGCATTAATGCTCTGGATCGATCCGATCGTGCTTGAGATCACACGAACGTTATCTGTACTGATTTGGTATCGCTGTTCTTCGCCAATCGGTGGCACAACAACACTGACAAAATGATGCTGAATATTTCCTACCCACCCCTCGTCACTACTATATTTTAATGGGCCATCTTCATATAAATCAGAGGCATCGATTTTCTCGCTTTTGTTTCCATCGTATGTGATCGGGCCGTCAAAAGAAAAACTTTCAACATCAAACATTGATCGGGTTTTTGTGTTAACTCTTTTAATGATTTGGGAATAGCTTGTGCCTTGCCACTGCTGAGATGAGTTATTTTGTAGGCGATGTTCAATATGAACATTATAGCTGCCATTAGTTAGTCGAAATCTCTTTTCTACAATTACCCCATTGCCATCATCCCAATACAAAGGAATGATTAACTCTCCATCATAAGTTAACTCGTAATTTAAGGCCTCTGTCATATACGTTACAAGATGGTTGGCCTCTTGTTCGCCATTTACTGATCTAAGGCCGCTTTGAATCAACCCAAAATCAGGTCCATTTGAACTTAAAAGCTCCACCAAAAGATCCGGCTGATCTTTTGTTTTGGGGTATTTAAGTAGCTTGGCGCCTTGAATGGTTCCGCCTTTGGGATTAATTTGCAATTCAAGAACATCTGTTTTTACAAAAATAAGGTTATTTGATTTAGTGTTTTTTTCTTGCTGGTCAATGTCACTGAAGGTATCTCTGATTCTGGGCGCCTGATCGACGATCATGGCGCTTTGGTCGAGATTGTTTTCTATAATATTATTTTGGCTTTGTGTGGGGCGTTGAGTATAAATTTCATTTTGGGCGCCATCTAACATCCATGCTTGATATGTCAAAAAACACATAAACCCAAAAAAGGACCATATAATTAATCTCTGATTGTCCATTTTATGGTTCCTTTTGTATTTTATTCCAGTGCATATTTAAGCTTTTATGTAAGTCGTATAAAGCTTTGGTGTGGGTTAACTTATTATTTAAAACAACTATATCGTAACCGTTAAGCTTTGTTGTATTTTTTCGAAACGACTCTCTAATGATTCTTTTTATTTTGTTACGATCTTTGGCCAAAGAACAATTTTTTTTCGAAATAGCCAACCCCAGTCTTGCGCCATTTTTCTTGTTTTCACAAAACAGCACAAGGAAAACCTTATCCTTGCTTTTGTTGGCATTTTTAAATACTAATTCATAATCACGTTTATTCAGTAAACGATTATATCTTCTAAATCGATTACATGGTAATTGCTTGTTTTGATTATCTTGTTTGATCGTTAGCGCAGCAAATTTTTTATGTGTGTGATGGGGTAAGCCTTGTGCGCCCTTTTGCGCGTCGACGATTTATAACCGCCCTGCCGCCTTTTGATGACATGCGTAACCTAAAGCCGTGGGTTCGCGCTCTTTTTAAATTACTTGGCTGAAACGTTCTTTTCATTTACTTTACCTGCAAACGCTTTTAATTTGATATTTGAATTAATCGAAGGCGGAAAGGTTACTTTGGGGCGCATATTCTGTCAATAGAGATCTAATATTAAATTATTTTCGTTATTATTATTTAACCTGTGGATAACTTGATTTATAAGATATAAACTGAGTTGCTTCGGCCCCTAAAATTTGGAAGCTTAATGAGCCTAAACGACAATCAAGTTTGGTCTAAATGCCTGACCTCGCTTAATAACGAAATACCAGAAAAAATATTTAATACCTGGATTCGACCGTTGCAGCCCATAGAAACTGAAAGCTCATTAAAACTTTTGGCACCAAACGAATTTGTGGTTCAAAAAGTAAAAAAAGAATACTTTTCTCGTATTCAAGAACTTGTGAGCAAAGACAATAATACCATTGAGGTGTTTCTTGAGGTGGGCTCACGAAATATTATACCTGACGCACCGACCCCAAAAGCACCACAGCCAACAACAAACGAAAAACTACCATCGATTCAAAGCAGATTAAACCCTACCTTTACTTTTGATGGATTTGTGGAGGGAAAAAGCAACCAGCTCGCGAGGGCAGCAGCGATACAGGTCTCAGAAAACATCGGAAGTTCTTACAACCCCTTATTTATCTATGGTGGCGTTGGTTTGGGAAAAACCCACCTTATGCAAGCCGTTGGAAATTCATTGATTGCAAGCAACCCTAACGCCCGCATAAGCTATGTTCATTCCGAAAGGTTTGTCGGAGACATGGTAAGGGGGCTTCAACACAACACCATTTCTGATTTCAAGAGATCTTATCGTTCATTAGACGCGCTGTTAATTGATGATATCCAGTTTTTCGCAGGAAAAGAGCGCTCTCAGGAAGAATTTTTTCATACTTTTAACGCTTTGCTTGAAGGCCAAAAACAAATAATCTTAACCTGTGACCGCTACCCCAAAGAGGTGAATGGGCTTGAAGAAAGGCTTAAATCAAGGTTTGGTTGGGGTTTGACGGTCGCGATTGAGCCACCAGAGCTTGAAACATCGGTTGCAATATTGATGAAAAAGGCCAGCATAGAGTCCATCAAGCTCCCCGAAGAGGTGGCTTTTTTTATAGCCAAACGAATACGCTCAAACGTCAGAGAGCTTGAAGGTGCGCTGAGAAGGGTGATGGCCAATTCACAATTTACCGGCTCCGAAATAACGCTTGATTTTGCAAAAAATGCACTAAAAGACCTACTTTCAATGCAAGAAAGGTTGGTGTCAATTGAAAATATACAAAAAACTGTTGCTGATTATTTTAAGCTGAGGGTTGCAGATCTGCTATCCAAACGAAGAAGTAGATCAGTCGCAAGGCCCAGACAGATTGCTATGACTTTAGCCAAAGAGCTGACAAATCACAGCTTGCCCGAAATAGGAGACGCTTTTGGTGGGCGAGATCACACTACCGTTTTGCACGGTTATCGGCGTATACTGTCTTTAAGGGAAACAGAAAACAGAGTTAACGAAGACTATCTTAACTTGTTGAGAACTCTAACTGGATAAGTGGATAACTTGTGAATTATATTATTTTTTAAAGTTATCCACAACTAACTAACATATTGAATGAGAGAAATACAGCAGAAAAATTATAAAAATTTACACATTAAGTTATTGTTTTTTATATATATATAAATCTTATCCACAACATCACTTGATGCTAATAATAATAATAATATATATATATTCCAATTTATATTAACAGGAAGAACAGATGAATATTAACGTAAAAAGAGATGAATTATTAAAATCTCTGCAATCCATAATAGGCGTTGTTGAAAGAAAACAAACAATGCCTATATTAGCCAATGTATTAATAAGCGTAGATAACAACACGCTTTCAATAACTGCCACCGATCTTGAGGTTGAGCTTATCTCAACATTTAATGCAAAAAGCGAAAATACGGGATCTTTTACCGCCCCCGGAAGAAAGCTGCTTGACATATGCCGCGCGCTCCCAGCAGGCGGTGATATATCTATTTCCCATAACGACAAAAAAATTATCGTTTCTTCTGGTAAAAGTAAATTTAATCTCGCCACCCTGCCCGAGAATGAGTTTCCTGTTATAAAAAATATAGAACAAGATGATAATATAAAAATAAAGCAAAAAGAGCTGAAAAGAATAATAGACAAAACCCATTTTTCAATGGCGCAACAGGACGTTCGTTACTATCTCAACGGCCTTTTACTTGAGGTGGATTCAGGTAATATTCGTGCGGTGGCCACCGATGGCCACAGGCTTGCCATCTCAACAACCAAGCAAAACCAGGAGCATGGCGCAAAAAAACAGGTTATTGTACCAAGAAAAGGCGTAATTGAGCTTCAAAGGCTCCTTGATGGCGAAGGTGATATACAGATTGACTTAGGGGCCAACCACATTCAAGTCAAACTCCAAGACGTGTGTTTTACGTCTAAGCTTATAGATGGACGCTTTCCTGAGTATGGCCGTGTAATTCCATCAGATACAAGCAACCAGCTTATAGCCGACAAAGAGAACCTAAAGAGCGCCCTTCAGCGAACCGCAATACTTTCAAACGAAAAATATCGCGGCATTAGACTGATTATTAAACAAAACGAGCTAACAATCCAAGCTCACAACCCAGAACAGGAAGAGGCCGAAGAAAGCATGGAAATTAAATATCATGGAAACGAAATAGAAATAGGGTTTAATGTTAACTATTTGATCGACGCCTTAAACTCCGTCGAATCAGAAAATGTCGTGCTATCGCTGGTGGATAACAACTCAAGCTGTCTAATAACCGACCCCAAAGAAGATCAGTCAAAATTTGTGATTATGCCCATGCGCTTGTAGGTTCGGGTTGGCTTTATTCTTCTTTAAAGCAGAAAATTTCCGCTTGTTTAAAAGCATCGAGTTAAACCTGCACCCCAAAAACAACCTCTTGTACGGCGAGAACGCATCGGGCAAAACAAGCGTTTTAGAGGCAATTGCCTATTTAGGGAGAGGGCGCTCATTTCGAAATACCGCCCCAACAGGTATCGTTAGAAGGGGCGCAGAAAATTTCTTGGTTTTTGGCAAAACAAACACCCAACACAATGAAACAACAATTGGTGTAATTAATGGGAGGAACGGCTTTGAATCTAGTGTTAACGGAGACCATGAGCGAGGTTTAGGGGGGCTCGCAAAAGCCTTGCCGCTTCAAGTAATAGACCCCAATATACACAAGTTAATTGACGGCACGCCAGAAGAGAGAAGGCGGTTTATTGATTGGGCGGTGTTTCACGTGGAACCACAATATCTCAAAGAGTGGAGAGCATATAAAAGGGCCCTGAAACAAAGAAACGCGATTCTAAAAAACAACCCCGCATCAAAAGAACTCGAAAACTGGAACAAAAGCCTTTCAGAGCGAGGAGAATTGGTTAACACAATGAGGCGAAATGTGTTTGAGGTATTGGAACCGATTATTAGTGAAATATCTACTGATTTTCTTGGGGATTATATTAAGTTTAATTATGAGCCTGGTTGGCCGGAAGGGGAAAGCTTATATAATTGCCTACAACGGAATCAAAATAGAGATATCCAACTAAAAAGCACGCAAATCGGACCTCATAGAGCCAATATTTCAATTTCGTGTAATTCTGGATTAGCCAAGGCACAAATTTCCAGGGGACAACAAAAATTATTGTCTTGTGCTATGGTTTTAGCATCTATAGAGCTTGTACAAACCCACACAGAGCGCTCTTTGTTGTTGCTGTTGGATGATCCGACCGCAGAATTAGATGCGCGATCAACAAAAAAACTTATGCGGCAAATTATAAGCACGGACGCTCAAATTATTGCGACCTCGATTGCACCAAATAAGCAACTATTTCAAGACGACGTACATTTGTTCCAAGTGAAACATGGGAAATTAAAAAAAACTAATTAAATCAATACTTTAGATAAAAAATTAGCTTGAATTAATAGTAAAATATGAAAATTTTTTTATGCTTTTTATGCGAGGTTTTGAATAAATTATTTATTTAATTTTCCACCACAATAACCATCGTAAGTGGTATAATTTTATT
>Ga0066862_10000353_pt1 | contig 18288 bp, 24 predicted proteins | sample ETN02SmetaG_FD_66431 | JGI IMG/M metagenome (GOLD analysis project Ga0066862, IMG submission 66431) | Marine microbial and viral communities from oxygen minimum zone, Eastern Pacific Ocean - ETNP2014F10-02SV255 | ecosystem: Environmental > Aquatic > Marine > Oceanic ... | reverse complement strand
TATATTCCTTAATTTTGATATTAAGTAATTTTATATGTTACTTATTTTATACTTTTTATCTCTAGGGAGACCTTATCTACTTCAATCTTCTTATTTTCAACTGACGATAAAATAGAAACTGTAATTAGATAAAAATATGCTTTATAAATCTAGATATAAAATAGGTGTAGCTGCTTTAGTAGCTGGGATAATGGGACTCACAATAGGTGTCATTATTGCTCATTATGCTAATTTCCCAGAATTCGAACTTATAAATGGAGAATTAGTAGAAGTACATGTTGACTATTTTGGATGGATCCCAAGAGGATGGTTCTTTGTAACCTTAGGTCAACTAATAGCGTTTGGAGGTAGCCAGCTTTCTTTGGGAGGGCTTGCACTCTTTGCTTGGAGTGAAAAACCTATGACGTGGGCAAAAGCATCTTATCTATCATTGTTAATATGGATTGAATTTTCCTTAATATTCGGTGCTTTCCCATCTGAATGGCTAAACCTAAGCCAAGGACCTCTTGAATGGACAAACCAAAGAGAGTTCATAAACTTTCCACCAATTTTATTCCTTGGAAATGAAGTAGGGTTGAGCTTGGGTGCTTTGAAAGACCTAATTCAGGTTGGAATATTCCAAGGTTTTTTTGTTATTGCAGCTATATTTATATACAAAGTTCAAGAAATAGATAAATTAAGAGACAGACCAACAAAATTCTCTGATTATGGAAAAGAAATAGAAAGGTAAGTATCTGTGGCTAAATCAGAAGTACTAATAGAAATGCCAGAATTCAGAAATGATTATGAATTAGGGATGGTCGACACAGAAAAAGTTTCTTCAAGGGTCAAACCGAAACAATTTTTACATATAGACGAAGCCGAATGTATTTTGTGTGAAGGTTGTGTTGACATTTGTCCTTGGAAATGTATTCACTATCTTTCTCTAGAAGCAATAACTGATTCCCTCAATGTTGTAGAACCTGATAAAGAAGAGGCAGTTGGATTTTTTGTAGTTGATGAAGATGCTTGTACAAGATGTGCTCTATGTATTGATAGATGTCCAACTGGTGTAATATCCTTAGGGAAATTTGATGGCTCACTCGCTGATGCAGCAATAGATAATGGAGTTTATGAAGCTCCATGGGATGTTGATTCAGGAGCTAGGGACGATAGACACGGATATATATACGGTAGGTTATAAAATGGAAAAACTTTCACTAAAAGACATATTAAAAAATAAATCCCAAGAGCTTGGAGATGCATTAAAAGGAGGTTCAGTTTGGTCTAGTATTTTTAGACCGGGTTCTCCTTTTAGAAAAGGTTATTCTGATAGTCCAAGAAATAGAGCATATGTAGTAATGAACAATGTTCTTTATCACCTACATCCAGTTAAGGTTAAGCGTCACGGGATAAGGTTATCGTATACTCTTTGTCTTGGAGGCATGAGCTTCTTCCTATTTATTCTTCTTACCTTAACGGGTATTTGGCTTATGTTTTATTTTAGACCTACGGAGATGGCTTATGTGGATATTCAAACACTACAAACAGATATTGCTTTTGGTTCTCTGTTAAGGAACATGCATAGATGGGGAGCTCACCTCATGGTCCTTGTTGTGTTTCTTCATATGTCGAGAGTTTTTTACCACGGAGCATATAAAGCTCCTAGAGAATTTAACTGGGTTGTTGGAGTAATTTTGCTCTTGCTCACCTTACTCCTTTCTTTTACAGGGTATCTTTTGCCATGGGATCAGCTAGCCCTTTGGGCTGTTACTGTTGGTGGGAATATGGGGGGGTACGCCCCTGTTGTTGGAGCTCAGGTTAAGTTCTTTCTCTTTGCAGGATTAGAAGCGACGCCGGCAACTCTATTAAGATTCTACGTAGGGCATTGCCTTTTTCTACCATTTATCATTGTGATATTTATGGCGGTCCATTTTTGGAGAGTCAGGAAAGATGGTGGAATCTCAGGTCCACTATAGATAGAACATTATGGTAGAAATTCCCGAACATTTACTTTTGAGATCAGCAGAGGCAAGAGCGAAAGCCCTTGGCATATCAATAGAACAAGCTCTTGCTGAAATGAAAGGAGAAGTAGAACCTACAGTAGTTGAAAAAGTAGTAGAATCGACAATTGTTGAAAAAACAGAAATTGTGAAGACAGAAGAGACCAAGCCTACATCAAGTAATGAACAAGAACAAGAAAATTCAGAGACTAAAGAAGAGGTTGTTGAAGAAAAAAAAGATACTGTTGCTGAAACAGAAAAACCAGAAGTTGAGGAGGTTGATTTTGCCCCAGAAACAAAAGTTACTCAAAGACTCTTAACAGTTGTTAAAGCAGATCCAATCCAAAAAAGTACATCCGAACCTGTTGACAAGGTTAATGTTTGGCCACATTTGATGCTTCCCGAGTTCATTGCTGTAATGGCTATGACTGCATTCTTGATACTGTTGAGTGCCATATTGCAAGCACCTTTATTAGCAGAAGCAAATCCAAATATAACTCCAAATCCCTCTAAAGCACCTTGGTATTTTCTAGGTCTACAAGAAGCTTTATCTTATTGGGATCCTCAAATAGCTGGCGTAATGATTCCTGGAGTAGCTGGAGTATTGGGATTGATGTCTATTCCATATTTAGACAGGAACCCAAGCAATAAGCCATCTGACCGGAAGCTTGCAATTATGTTGTGGACATTTTTTCTTTGTGGTGCAGGAATACTAACAATTATAGGGGTTTTATTTCGTGGCCCAGGATGGAACTGGACTTATCCTTGGATAGATGGGATTTGGTTTGATGACATGCTAGATTGGATAAACTTCGAGTGACCACTATACAATTAATAGTTATATCAACATCTGCTGTACTTTTGCTAGGTATAGCTGCTATCTCTGTCTTGGTTGGAGGGAGGCTATCAAGACCTAAAGATTGGAAAAAACAAGTTGAGAAAGAAGCTCTTAAAGTAGATAAGTCAAAAATTGATGAAGGCTTTGTATCAGAAGATCCTTCAATTACTTCAGTAAAAGATGATTCTACTGGTGAAATTGAAAAAGATACAGAAGGTAGCGAAATAGTTTTTGAGGAGAAGATTGTTTATGAAGAGATCTCAGAAGAAGAAGCAGGAATTACAAGAAGACAGTTTTTAACAAAAGCTTTAAGATATTCTGTCGGTGCATTTGCTGGGATTCAAGTTTTTGCAACTTTAGGCTTTATGTGGCCAAAAATTTCAGGAGGTTTTGGTGGCAAAGTAGATGCAGGTTTAATATCAGATTTAAAAGACCAGATATTGCAACCTGATGGTTCTATAGTTCCAGCTTTCATTCCTGATGCTAGAGCTTATGTTTTACCTTTTGATCCAAATAGCTTAAAGGGTTCGCAATTCGAAAGTAATGGAACAGTAGCAGAGGGGTTGACTGCTGTTTATCAGAGATGCGTACATCTTGGTTGTAGAGTCCCTTGGTGTAATTCATCCCAGGGTTTTGAGTGTGCTTGTCACGGTTCTAAATATAACGGAGTTGGAGAATACTATGCAGGTCCTGCCCCTAGAAACCTAGACAGATTCCCGGTTTCTGCTACTGATACTGGAAGGCTTTTAATTAATACTGGAGTTATTCTTGAATCTCCTAGAGCACCAACTCCTTCTGTAAAATACCCGAAGGGATCATCTTGTATTGCTTTGAACACAGAAGCTGAAGAGGGATAATGAATAGTTCCTCAATAACTATTATTATTTCTCTCGTTGTTCTTTTTAGTTTAGCTTTACTTATTTCAACAGGAATGAGGAGGAATAAGTTTAAAGCGGAATATATTCCTAACCTTACAAAATATAAAACTGACCAAGAGCTTGAAACAAAGCATCTTGATAAGGTATTGACAATTGCAGTTTTGGTATCTTCTTTATTAACAATTATGATTCCTCTTTATTACCTTGGAGAAGAAAGAAGACAGGAGTCTTTTGTTGAAGAATTTGAAGAAGTCTCTGTTGAGAGAGGACACCATTTATATGAAGAATTTGGTTGTGGAAACTGCCATGCTCCTGATGGAAGTGGCGGAGCCGCTTCTTATGTTGAAAAAAGAAGTGGCGTAGCTGTTACATGGGCTGCTCCTTCTATAAATAATGTTTTTTATAGGTATGACGACGATGAAGTCAGGTTTTGGCTAATTTATGGAAGAGCGAATTCACCTATGCCTGCATGGGGACTAGCAGGAGGAGGACCCATGAATGATGGGCAGCTCGATGACTTGATTTCTTACCTTCATCATATTCAAGTTCCCCAAGTCGATACACTTGTTGCAATCGAAAGTAATATTAATTCTGCTTTACTAAGGCTAGAAACTGCAGATATCCAAATAGTAAATGAGATAGCAAAACAATATGAATTGAAAGAAGAAATTGAAGCAGCTTCTTGGAGGCTTCCTATAGCTATTGATTTACTTAGTCAGGTTGAGAAACTATTAGAAACTGATGAAGGAATAGACAAAGATTTAGATGGCCTAAACGATTCTGTAGAACAGAAACTTTCAGAGTTGGCGATAATCTCTAGTGAGTCTTTAGGGACAGCCCTATTCTCATTAGACCCTAATGAAGAGAAAACCTCTCCATTGAGAGGGGACCTATCTATGGCTAAGTCTTTCTTGTCTCAATTGGAATCACAAGTAATTAATCTCACAATTACAACTGAGAATCAAGATAAGTATCTAGATAATGTTGAGCAGAGCTTGCAATTTTTAAATGAAGCATTAGAAAGTAAAAGATGGGAAGTTTCTTTTCAAGAGATAGCCGACTCTACATTCTCAGGTGATTACGAAACAGCAGAAAGAGCAGTGGGATTGTTTAATGCTTATTGTGCGAGGTGCCACACTGCAGGTTATTCAGCCGGAGTATCTTATACTCAAAAAATTGCCTCGGGGGGCCTAGGTCCTGCATTAAGGTCAGGTAGAGCTAATGTGCAATTTAAAGATAGAGAAGATATGATTAATTTTATTATTAATGGTTCAGCTATAGGTAAACCCTATGGTGTTAATGGGGTTGGTCAAGGTAGAATGCCAGGGTTCGGAACAGCTCTTCCAGAGAGTGATGTTGCTCTTATTATTGATTTTCTGAGAGGAATGGGACCAGATGCGTGAAATAATTAGATCTCTACTGTCTGCCAATCTTTTAGTAACAGGAGTACTCGCATTCATAACTTCTATTTTTGTTTTTCTAGGATCTACGTGGGTGTTCAATGCTACAAATTTAGGGAAAAGATTAGGGTTTCTTGTTGTTGGAGCAGGGACTTTTGGTTGGGGTATAGTTAACTCAATTCTATTTATTCTATACGCTCCAAGAGGTCCTAAGCCAGCAGACTTAGATGGATTGAATGCTTTCGAACTAAGAATATTACCAATCACTTTCCTTGTTGCAAGCACGATACTTTTTTTAATGTTTATATTGGCTTTAAATAGGTACGAGACTGAACAAGAAGAACTTACTAAGGAAGATACTGCTGAAAATTAACCTAGCAATACAGACAGGGCGCATATAGAATAATTTATATGAATTCGGCAATACAAGAAATTATCTCTAATTATCTATGGTTTATTATCGCAATAGGTTTTGGAATAGGGGAGACATTTACAGCTACTTTTTATTTGCTACCTTTTGCTTTAGGAGGGCTTGTAGCAGGTTTAGTATCACTAATCGGACTCTCTCTACAAATTCAAGGTATAGTTTTTCTTGTTTTTTCTGGGGTTGGAATTTATTTAGTAGCTAAATATGCAAAACCTAGAGATGAAGACAATCTTTCCACAACAGGTTCTTTTCGGTATGTTGGTGATGAGTTCATTTTGGATGATTCAGTTAATGAATATACACCAGTCAATGTAAATTTTAAGGGGGATGCTTGGAAGGCAGTTTCATCAAGTGGAGAAATTAATAAAGGGACTTTAGTTGCTGTAGTAAAACTAGATGGTACAAAACTAGTTGTCGAAAAGGCTAAATAAATATAGGATAGGTAGTTATGGAAGCAATAATTGGCTCAGCTTTTAGTTTATTAATAGGAATAGCTTTCGTATATGCTATTTCAAGAGCATTTAAGATTATAAGACCTTACGAAAGAGGTCTCGTAGAAAGACTAGGAAAATTTGCATCCGAAAGGTCACCTGGTTTGAATGTAATTATTCCAGGCGTAGACAGGCTTATAACTGTCGATATGAGAGAGCAGGTAATTGACGTCCCTCCGCAAGAAGTTATTACTAAAGATAATGTAAACATTACTGTTGATGCTGTAATCTACTATGAAGCCACTGATCCGAAAAAGCTTGTTTACAATGTTGGAGATTTCATTACTGCTGCAACAAAATTGGCACAAACCAACTTAAGAAATGTTGTTGGTGATTTAGAATTGGATGCAGCATTAACATCTAGAGAAACTATTAACACTCAGTTAAAATCCATTCTTGATGAAGCGACTGATAAATGGGGAACGAGAGTCGTGAGAGTTGAAATGCAAAGAATAGACCCACCTCAAGATGTCCAGGATGCAATGAATAAAGTTATGAAGGCTGAAAGAGATAGGAGGGCAGCAGTTACTGAAGCAGAGGGTTCTAAGAAAGCAGCTATCTTGACTGCTGAAGGAACTAGACAATCTCAGATATTAAATGCTGAAGGTGAAGCAAATGCTGTTAAACAAATTGCTGATGCAGAAAAATATGAAAAAATTGCAGTTGCTGAGGGTGAGGCAAAAGCAATAGAAAAAGTCTTTACAGCCATACATAAAGGAGATCCAACAAATGATCTAATTGCTATTAAGTATCTTGAATCTTTGGAGAAAATAGCAGATGGTAAGTCAAGTAAAGTATTTTTACCTGCTGATATGTCTGCTGTTCTAGGAAGTATTGCTGCTGTATCTGAACTATTTAAGGATGTTGAAGAAGAATAGTATAACTTAGGATATTACCTGGTTAACTAATATCCCAAAACCTAGTATTAAAAGTATAATTGCCGCCGACCTATCAACTAATCTATTGTTTATCGTTACATTCTCTCGTAAGAGACTAGTTGCAAAGCACCAAGTTATATCTGCAATAAGATTAACAACAGTTGTAGCTACTCCTAAATAAATCATCCCTAGAAAGATACTCTTATCTAAATCAAGAAATAGGGGTAAGACCGTTAAGAAGAGTAAAATCATCTTTGGATTTAAACAATTTACTTTAAACCCCTCCCAAAATGGTGTACTTGAATTTTCAATATTTATTACTAAACCAGAATTCATGAAGATATTGATTGCTTTGTAAATAATATATGATGAGCCTATATAGGTAATGTATTCAAGAATTAATGGAGCCCTTTCCACAATGAAAGAGATTATATAAGCAGAAGTTATTGTAATTATTAAACATCCGACTGCTGCGCCTAGGGCGACTTTGAATCCACTTTTCCTATCAGTATTCAACGTTGTTCGAACAATCAGTGTAATTATCAGTCCCGGGCTAAAAGCAAAACTAATTTGAATAATTATAAATTGAATTAAGGAAGTTGTTAACACTAATTAGATCTTTCACCCTTAGTTAAGTTAAGCCAATTTGCATAACATATCAATACTGCTCCTAAAATGACAAATAAGTCAAGAGGCTCATTATAAAAAATCATACCTACAAAAGCTATTATAGGTAACCGGACAAAGTCAATTGGCATCACAACACTAGGCGGTGCAATTGATAGGGCTTTTGTAACACAGAAGTGAGCAGTTAGGCCAGCAAAGCCAATTAGCAATAACCAGGGTGCTGTGTTTATTGATGGCAACATGATATCACCATCATAACCAGTTGCAATTAATCCAAAAATTAACTGCATTGAAGTTAGGTAAAATAAGATACAAGTAATTGACTCTGTTTCTGTAAGTCTTCTTGTAAATATACTAGTTAAAGCAAAACCAACTGCAGAGAGGGCGGCTGTTCCTATACCAAGATTTAATGTTTCTATACTTGGCCTAGCAACAACTAATATACCTAGGAATCCAATGAGAACTGCAGTCACTTTTATCCTTGTTATTTTCTCTCCTAACATAAGTGAAGAAAAAATTATAATCCAAATCGGCATTGTGAATTCAAGTGCAAACACCTGAGCTAGAGGGATAACTGAAATTGCATAAAACCATAAATTTTGACCAGAAAAGTGGGCTATGTTTCTATAAAAATGTTGTTTCAGTATCTGAGTTTTTATTTCATTTAAAGCACCTAAAGACTTTGCAACTATAGATACTACAAGAATTCCTATAATGCTTCTATAAAGCATTATTTCAAAAGTATCTAGCTCAAAAGACACTTCCCTTCCCGCAATTGCCATAGAGGTAAAAGATATTATTCCTCCAACCATCCAGAGGAATCCATGAAGATAATTATTTTTCAATTCAACTCAATGATTTAATCAATAGTTCCATAAACTTTTTTTCACTAGATTTTGTTACAACTCGTATATTTTGTTCTCCACCCTCTGCATCAAAGTAGTCTACAATTGTTTGACCCCTTGTGATTCCATCCCTTGTGTCAACTACTACATGTAATTGTTGAGATTCTTCTATAATTGAATTTTCAATTGCAATAGCCATTGTGATTGGATCGGGTAAGTCAAATCCATCAAAACCGTATGTTTCAAAAGTTAATTCACGTAGAACCTTCTGGATATCAACTGCGAAATGAGCATACTTTGTATTAATTTTTTTTACATCATTTATTTCACTCTCTCTGAGCATGGCATATTTATATGAATTATCCCAGCCGACCATTGTTATAGCCATTCCTGAATTAAATACTATTTTTGCTGCTTCTGGATCAACCCAAATGTTATATTCAGCCGCTGCTGAAACATTGCCAGAGCCATCCGAGGTTCCCCCCATTACATAACAATGCTTTATTTTTTTTGCTATGGAAGGGTCTTCCTTTATTGCTTTTGCAATATTAGTTAAGGGGCCTAATGTCACCAGTGTTATTTCATCGGGGTCTTCATTGAATGAAGATACTAAGAAATCTACTGCTGGTAAATCTTCTGCTTTTTTATTAGTAGGGGCAATTCCAATATCTCCCATTCCATCTACTCCATGAACACATTGCCCACTTGCAGAGGATGAGCTTCTTGAATGAACATGTTTTATGAAATCTTCTAGAGAGTATATTTCAACGTAATCTCTTTCCAAAGGTTTTTCCGATCCCTTGTAGACTTTTATATTTTGTTCACATAATTCCATGGTTGAGAATGTATTTAAAACACCTTGTTTCAAGGGGACGTTACCTGATGCAATAGTAATGCCTAATATTTCAATCGCAGGATGTTGCATTGCGATCAATATAGCAACTGCATCATCAGAACCCGTATCTGCATCTATAATAAATTTCTCAGTAGCCATATTATCAATAATAATTCTCGTTTTATTTAGTCAAGTAGTAGATATAGTAAAAAATTTTCTCTTACTTTAGTTAGTATAACCATATGCCTAGAAAAATTATCATTGATACGGATCCGGGGATTGATGATTCAATGGCTATTTTCTATGCTTTGAATTCTCCCGAAATAGAACTTCTTGGATTAACTACTATTTTTGGTAATGCCTCAACAGAAACTTGTACAACCAATGCACTTCGATTACTTGAAATTGCAGGTAGGTCAGATATTCCTGTACATAAAGGAGCAGAAAAACCTATAAGTTCAGAGAGGAGAGGAAGTCCTGAATTTGTCCATGGCCTAGACGGACAAGGTAATTCAAACCTTTCCCCTCCTAAGACCTCAGTTCAAAGCCAAACAGCCCTTGAGTTTTTACATAAAACTATTCGTCATAATCCTGGAGAAGTCACTCTAGTTCCTATTGGTCCTTTAACAAATATTGCTGAACTGTTTATACATGACAGTACGATAGATCAAGACATCAAAGAAATTATCCTTATGGGAGGGAATGCTATTTCTGAAGGCAATGCGACTCCAACAGCAGAAGCAAATATTATAAATGATCCTGAAGCTGCAGATATTGTTTTTTCTGCAAACTGTGAGATTTCAATGGTTGGCCTAGAGGTAACAAATAAGGTATTTATGACCAAAGACGAAATAAATATTCTTTGTCAATTTGATGACCCTAGATCTGAACATTTAAAAAAAATTATTCCTTTCTATTATGACTTTTTGTCAAGTTTCTTCGAGAAAGAGGGAATGCCCACACATGATTCATCAGCAATTACATATTTAATAGACAGGTCGCTATTTAGAACATTAAATTATCCAATAAAAGTCGAAACGGAAGGGATTAGTAGAGGAAAAACTTGGATGGGAATGGGTATAAGTCGCAACGAAGGTGGACCCAGCGAACGCTTAAAGCCTTGGGAAGGTAGAAAAAATGTGAATGTGTGTGTTGATGTAGATGCAGAAAAAGTTATAAGCCTTATCTTGGATAGACTTTCGTACTAATTGTTCAAAGAATTTTATTGTGAAAATATATAAGTTAGAAATCTATAGGAAGCCCTTAGAAGCGATATTGTCTGGGAAGAAAAAAGTAGAGATCCGAACAACAAATAGTTATGAACAAATTGATTATGCCTTATTAGTCCCTGGAGACATAATTACATTCCAAATTATTTCAGGCCCCCCTTTTAAGAATCTGCAAATAATAGATAAAGACGTCTTAGATATAAAAGTAAAAAAAGTTATCAACTATAAAAACCCAAGAGAACTTCTAGAAGAAGAGGGTTTAAGTGTATTATCAAACCTTGTAGAGACCCTTGAAGAAGGAGAGGAGATGCTATATAGCTTCCATGAGTATAGAGAAATGATTCCTGTTCATGGGATCTATGCCATTCATTTTGATTTAGTTAAATAAATCAATTATTTTTTAGTACAGGAATTCCACGTTCAAGTTCAACCTTAATATCTTTGTACGAAGCCGAAACCTGATTTGCAACAATCATTGCCAACTCAAGTGAAGATTCCTTTTGTCCCTTATTAGTGCCATAACTTGCAGGAGATTTATTGTATTCATCGATAATATTACTGAGTAGTTCGCGAGCGTCTTCCTTTGTGAAGTTTTCATCAAGTTTTTTATTGCTAATATTATTAAATACTTTTCGATGCCTTCTAGGAATAGTAAATTTCATATCTGTATTCTAACCACTAAATAATCATCTTCTGTAGAGAGACCTCATAATCATCAGCATATTTTATTTTATCAATTTCAACAAATTCTAATTTTTTATGAAAATTGAGGGAAGAGGTATTGATTCTTGGTAGTAAGTTAATTTCAGCTGCTAAGTTAGCTATCGAGTTCTTTTTAGCAAAATCTATAGCTTTATAATATAAATTACTACCCAGTTTTTTATTTCTGTATTTAACATCTATAGCAACCCGATCAACATACAAGAAACTATCAATCCTTTTTCTTATCTCTGTATAATTTTTATGCCCGATTTTGTCCATATATTCATTAGTATTTTTATTATTTTGAAAGCATATTATGTAGCCAAGAGGAGAATTATCTTCAGCTACACATAAGCTGAAATCTGATTTATCAACTAGCTCTTTGAAATCATCTAGACTTCTAGATCCAACTTCAGGTACATTTTCTTCATTAATATTATGACATTGCTCAAGAAAGTTTTCTTTGAATGGGCTGTAATAAAATTCATTCATGTACAAAAATATACATTTAACCCATAAAATTGTAAACTTTAAATGTGAATAACAAGACTGTATTAATGAGCTCTCCTGAATATTACAAAGTGGAGTATTCTATAAATCCATGGATGGTTGCTGGTGTAGAGGTAGATTTAGACTTAGCAAAAAAACAATGGGGCAATCTAAAGAATTCAATTGAACTTGCAGGTGCAGCTGTTGAAATAGTTCCTCCAAGCGAAAACCAACCTGACTTAGTCTTTACGGCTAACTCAGGAATAATTAATGGTAATAATGTATTGATTGCTAATTTCAAATTTAAAGAAAGACAAGGGGAAGAAGAAATATTTGAGAAATGGTTCAAAGAGAATGGATTTAATGTATCTCGTATTCCTTCAGAATATAAGTTCGAAGGAAGGGGCGATGCTTTTGTTTATGGAGACTATCTAATTGGAACCTATGGGATTAGAAGTGACAAAGAAGCTCTAGAGTTTATTGCTAATGAGTTTTCCCTCACTCCTTTGGTTAATAAATTAGTAGATGAAAAGTTCTATCATTTAGATACATGTTTTCAGCTACTGCCCACAGAAAAGAGGGATGCAATTTATTACCCTGAAGCATTTGAAGATTCGAAACTCTCTAATTGGTCAGACTTGTTTAATCTAATACCTGTCAGCAAAAATGATGCAGAGCAATTAAGTTGTAATGCTGTTGTAGTTGACAGTACTGTAATTTTTCCCTCTGGAAATATAGAAGCCGTAGAAACAGCAGAGAGTCTTGGGTGCAATGTTGTACAGGTGGATGTTTCGGAATTTATCAAAGCTGGCGGGGCTTGCCAATGCCTTGTCATAGGTTTGAACTAATATGAAGTTTTTATTTAAAGCCATTATTTGGCCAATAAAAAAAATATTACTTTTTCCTATAAAGCTTTTATTTTTCATTGTTTTTTCATTACTTGTCTTAATTTTCGTAGCTCAATATAGAGCTGATTTTGATTCTGATGTTAGTCCTCTAAAGGGAGCTGAAGTTGAGGCGTGTACTGCAGTAATTGAGAATACCAACCTGGATGCTGTAAGTGCAATGAGTAATTTTATTGCATCTTTAACTGAAGAAGAGAAGAGGTTACTATCTAGTAGACTCCCAAATCGTCTTAAGCCACTAATGCAACCAGAGTTGCTTAATGAGGGGGATTATGACAAGATAAGGAATAGTTTAAAATTTTATATTCAATTAGGTAGGGTTCCAGGTTTTAATAATAAAGCACTCTCGCCTCAAGCAGCTGATCTATGTAGATCAGCTTTGAGCTAAGTCCAATAAAGATCCATTAGTAAGTCTTAAAAGTTCTGAAGGAGCTAGGAATATTTTTGTTGTCCTATTTCCGCCTCCAATAAATATCTTTTCTCTTTTCATTACATTTTCATCAATGTAAATGTGGATATCCTTATTAAGACCAAGGGGGCTGATTCCACCATAGACTTGCTTGGTAACTTCCTCAGCTTCGTCTTTACTAGCAAAACTTACCCTCCCTGTATTCATTGCCTCTTTGGCTTTCTTATTAACATCAAGTCTCTGATGTCCGAGAATACAGAACATACTATAAAATACTTCTGGTTTTTTAGATTTGATGAGGATTGCATTACAAGAGTCCTCTAATAGATAATTATATTTTTTACAGAACGATTCTGTGTCTGAAAACTCTGAGTTACATTCAAAAATCTCTATTTCTTCAGATTCTGTTTCCATCAATGGTTTTAGCGTTTCATGTAAGATATCAAAATCCATAACTAGGCCTTAAGTTCTGGTGCTGCTCTTCCAGTTGAAGACTCTTCGTGATAGTCTTCTTCAACATTGATTGACCAAATGTCATTATGCTCACCCAAAATATTTCTAACGGATTGTACTGCTGTAACCATTGAGTGATCTTGATTATTATATTTGTGCATCCCGTTTCTACCTATAGGGTATATGTTTTTGTGCTCTTTATCTAACCAGTCTTTAATTAAGTCTACATTCTTTGAGTAATCAAGATCATACACTGGGTAAGCTTTGGGCATTCTAACTACGTACCCTTCTCCTAGTTTCCCTTCTGGGGCTAAGCCAAGCTCTACTATTTCTTGAATAGCAAGTTGAATTAAGTCATCATCTTCCATTTCCCATAACTCATCACCCTCACTTACAAAGTATTCCAAACCTAGACATGTCTTCCCATCCTTCACCAAAAATGGTGACCAATTTCCATAATTTTGAACCCTTCCAACCCTAACCTCTGGTTCATGAATATAAATCCAATTATCAGGGAAGGAATCTTGTTGCTCTACAATTAAAGCGACAGATAGAAAGTCTCTAAATCCTAGATTGTTTCCAGCACTCTGAACTTCTTCAGAGGGAGAGGGTTTTATAGTCTTTGGTAAATGAGCTAGAGGCATACTGGATAGAATATATTTACACTCTATTATGTCTCCACTAAATAGAGTTGCCCGGTAGCCTTCTCCATTAGCATTTGTTGATATCTCCCTCACGCCAGATTTAAATAATATTTTGAAACCCTCCTCTTCCAATTTTTCTGCTGCTGCTTCCCACATCATTCCTGGGCCTAATTTTGGATATTTGAACTCATCAATTAGAGTTGTAATTACTTCACCACTTCTATTTGGAAAAAAGGAGTTAATTATTGCTTTCCATAAGGATAGATTCTTTATTCTTTGACTAGCCCAATCAGCTCCAATTTTTGTAGCCTCTACACCCCAAACTTTCTCAGTGTATGTTTTAAAAAAGATATTGTATAATCTCCAACCAAACCTTGCTGCAACCCAACCTTCAAAATGTGTTTGGTCTTTTGGTGGGTTAATTCGTACATAAAAATATGAGAGAACACACCTTATAGCTTCAATTATTCCAAGATTTAGCAGGGCATTAGATGCCTTTAATGGGTAATCAAAAAATTTTTTATTATAATAAATTCGACTCATCCTAGGTCTCAATAAGAAATCATCTTCCCCCAAAATCTCATCCCAAATATCATAAACTTCATCTACTTTAGTAAAAAATCTATGACCTCCTATATCAAATCGCCAACCATTCCTTTCAACAGTTCTACTTATTCCCCCAACGGTATTGTCAAGTTCAACAATTAGAGCTTTCTTCTTATGTTTATTTAATTCCCAAGCTGCTGTAAGACCTGCTGGTCCCGCTCCAATAATTAAAGTTTCGATTTTTTGGTTCATTATTTCCTTAAATTAATTTTACAATTTCAGGGTTTATTGCTTGTAATAAGTTTTCTGATTTAATTTTAAAAAGAGAATTAGGAGTGCCCCCTGCACACCAAACTATCTCATAATCTAGTAACATTTCATCAAGAAAATATTTTGGCTTTTCAATATGTCCTAAGGGAGCCACTCCTCCAATTGCGAATCCTGTTTTATCTCTAACAAATTTTGCATCAGCATTATTAAGTATTATCCCTGTTTCCTTTTCAAAGCTTGAAAAACTTACCTTATTTGGCCCTGAAACGAATATATGGATTAAATTATTATTAGTGTCTTTAAATATAATTGATTTAGCAATCTGTTCTAATTTACATCCAACTGCTTCAGCTGCCTCAATAGAGGTTTTAGTTGATTGTTCTAGGTTCAATATCTGAATCTCAATACCTTTTGATTTAAAACCTTCTATAACTTTATTTTGAGAGTGATTACTTTTCTTCATGCAATTAGGGCACACTTAATACGAAAAGAGCTTGTAAAGTTAATGCTACTGTTAGTCCCAAGAAGGCATATTGTGTTTTATCACTATTCTCTATTCCAAAGAATTTTACAGTCAAATCATGAGCTAAAATTACTGCAAGAATATGACCCAGTAGGGTAACTATGACTTGTAGTGACCAAAGCCCCACCGGTGACAGGAAATAATTTACGGTTACATCTGTTATACCAAAGATGTCCCATCCAAGACCAAGGGGGTCATTCATCCTAAATAAAATAGTTTGTCCTTCAAAAAGAAGTAGAGAGATGTAGTGAGTAATGTGATATGCAAATGATATCGGAAGCATTGTATGTGCAAATTGGGTTGAAATGAAATTGATATCATGCGAAGCCCCAGAGGTCCGAATTGCAAAATAACACGAGAATCTATAAAGAGACGTGACAATTAATATGCACCCCAGGAACATAAATGTATTAAAGAATATATTTAGTGATAAAGAGCCAAATTGGTTATACCAAGCTACAGTTCCAGAAAGACCATCGTATGTTACTGCCCCTATCATGAGGCAATGGAAGTATTCTATCCCTTTTACTTTTGTTGATGACGCAATAGCATTTGTCATTGTATTTATGGGGTTATTTCTACTAGTTATTTTCATTCTGCTGTAGAGATAGTGAAGTACATAGAGGGGATCTACTTCTATGGGAGATCGTTTCTGGAATTTAGTTAGTGAAAAAACAATAATAAAGAATATTACGAACACAATTCCAATGTGTGTCGGATTCCCAGGTTTCCTCCAAACAAGTTCAAACCATGCAAAGTACAAAAATAAAATGCATGCTGGGTACATAGAATTTGTGTTTCCAGAGGCCTTTTGACTGAATACTGTTAAAGGATTGATTTTTGAATAGATATCCCCAAAGAATAAACTAAGAACTGGAATCCCAATCCAAATAATTACCCAAAGAAGTAAAGGAGCAACAGAAGTTCGAGATGCCTCATCGCCTATAAGGCCTGGAACAGTAAGGAGGAGCAAAATTAATAAACCAACAATTTTTCCGAGCAGTGGTTGCTCTCTATGAACTTCTTCCTCAGAAGTGTTTATCTTTGAGACTTTCCATGAAACCTTCAACAGCACAAAGGTTAAAACTAAAACCCAGATAGAACTAATTAATACTGTATTAACAGGAATTGGCAAATCCCCAGTAGCTCCTATGCCATGATGAAAATTTTCTATATATCGAAACATTGCTAATATAATAATATCTATATTGAAGTAAATAAGGAGCAGCTTCGTGTGTGTAGTTTGTAATAGCGTCGAAACAGTTTATAGCAAAACAGCCTATTTAGCAGTAGAAACAGATATGCTCAATACACTTAATGTTCCTGTTGTTAATGGCTTATTAGAAAATCATTCTCTAGAAGCGATAGAAGCATTATTAATCAATGCTTGTTTAATTGCAGTTATTTTCTAGCCTTTTTTACAACTGCTACAAAGACCTAAAAGTTCTAAAGTGTGGTCATGTATCTCAAAATCAAATGTTTTCTGTATTTTATTGATTTCAGAACTCATATTGTCTTCAAAGTTTTTACCTAGGTCTATATCAATAATTTCTCCACAGCTAGTACAAAAGAGGTGATGGTGGTGACTGTCGTCATGAAGATTGAGCTCGACAACCGAAACATTTTCAGGAGAAGGAAACTCATTTAAAAGATTGATTTTTTTTAGATCATTTATAACTCTATAAAGGGTAGATACAGCCACCTTTCCTTCAAGTTTTTTTTGTAACACTTCAATTGTTATTGGTTGGCTATGACTTAATAGTTCTTCTATCACTAAAATTCTTGGATTAGTTATAGATATATTATGCTCTGTAAGAATATCTCTAGATTTTCTTTTCATAAATTAATTATACATAAATTGATAAAAAAATAAATGAGAATTATTCTCATTTATGTAAAGAACGTACTATGATGCTCTAGTGGATTTGTTAATGTATATAATCAATAAGAACTATCCTGCTTTGTTCTCGTCACATAGGGTTTCTATGTTATTACATGTAGAAATGATATAAGGAGAATAGATAATATGTCAGATTTTGCAGTTGTTGTTCTAGCAAGTATAGCTGCAGGCTTGCTCTCTCTTTCTGTAGCATTAATTTTGCTCAGTAGTGAAAAACTTTCTTCAAAGTTAGTAAAGTATGGCACCCCTTTTGCTGCAGGTGTTTTATTGATGGTTGGATTCAGAGACCTTTTACCTGAAGGAATAGAGGAAGAAGGAACTGAAGTTCTAAATGCTGTTTTGGCTGCTGTTATAATATTTTTTCTTATTGAGAAAGGATTTAAGTCTTTTCACCATCACCACGAAGAAGACAAAGCAGAAAAGAGAAACACTACCCAGGGTTGGCTCTTCGTTATAGGAGATATCTTTCACAACCTCATTGATGGTATTTCTTTAGGTGGTGCATTTTTACTAGGTAGAGATACAGGATTGCTAGCAACCGTAGCTCTTGTTTCACATGATATTCCTCTAGAGGTTGGAGAGTTTGGTAATCAATTAAGAGTTGGTTTTACAAAGAAACAAACAATTATCCGAAATATTTTGTCCGGATCAACAACTGTTATTGGAGCTGTATTGACATATCAAATTGGTGGTGATTTAGATATACCGATGGGTTATTTATACGGTGGAATTGCTGGTTTTTTTATATATATAGCTCTTAGTGATATTGTTCCAACAATACACTCATCAGAAAAAGCAAGATATGGTTTACAAACAGGTTTTCTATTATTTGGTCTAATATTTGGTGGGACTGTATCATCTTTTGCCCATGATTATATTGATGTTAGCCACAATCATGTACACCATGATGAACATGAAGAAGAAGTACACCATGATGAACATGAAGAAGAAGTACACCATGATGAACATGAAGAAGAAGTACACCATGATGAACATGAAGAAGAAGTACACCATGAT
>Ga0066862_10000341_pt1 | contig 18510 bp, 18 predicted proteins | sample ETN02SmetaG_FD_66431 | JGI IMG/M metagenome (GOLD analysis project Ga0066862, IMG submission 66431) | Marine microbial and viral communities from oxygen minimum zone, Eastern Pacific Ocean - ETNP2014F10-02SV255 | ecosystem: Environmental > Aquatic > Marine > Oceanic ... | reverse complement strand
TAAGCAAATATTTAGGTCTGACGAACTTAAATTAGAATGAATTGAAAGTAATTTATTTCTAAAGTCTGGGTAGACATCGGAACAAATATCCCGATATTGTTTTGCTGCTTTACCCATAATTTATTTTTATTTTACCATTCTCAATATTATTTAGTCCAATGTCCTAAAATATTCAACTATTGCCAAAAAAAAATTGTGTTTTCAAAAATCAGGAATATTCAAATAGTATTTAACTAAGAATCCGATCAAAATCACTGAAAACCCAATTATGAATTGTATTTCTAATGTTGTCATAGCTTTTAGGTTTTATATAAAATTAAGCACATACAAATAAATTAGAAATGATTTTTATCATTTTTTCTGAATCGTTTTAGATCTAGATTTGATATATAAATAATCATAGATAAAATATAATACATGTCTTTAAGTAGTTCAAATAATTGTAAAAAGACAATTACGAGTTGTTCTTGTAGCTCTAAAAAGAATCAAGAACATAAAACATCAATTAAATCAGGTGATTTCAAAAAAAATGTTTGCGAGGGATGTGACGAAAACTGTAAATTAACTTGTCACAATCGAGAGAAAAATAATGATACTGAACCTACATAATAATTCAAATTATGATAACGTTTTATAGGAGAGTCTATCTATTTTTCTACGAAAATTATATATCGTATTCAGCTGTTAGCATTATACTATCAACTATGATAGGCTCGATAGCTATAATGCTTACATTAATGAACGGTGATGATTTCTTTCAAATTATTCAGATATTTCTTTCAGTCATGATATGTAGCTCTGTAAACACCTCAGTACTAACAGTACAGCATCCAAAACTAGTTTTAAATCTGTTTATAGCAAGTTTAATTATAAACACAATTATCATTTCAATTAATCTAGATATATAGATAGATTTTTATTTACACCCTGCATTAAAAATCTTTCTTATTCACTTTAGCAACCATTGATACAATTGGAAGAATAGTCCATATAATTAATACTAATGAGGATGAAATAATTCCGAAAAAGGTTCCAAAGAACATTTTGTAAACTGCCCCGGTGTAACCCAATAGGGCAGAAATATCAAGATTTAGTAACATTAGAGTTCGTGAAAGATCAATGGGATTCAGCATAACAAGAAATAGAGACAATTTGTCCAGTGGATATTGCTCAAGGGCAATAAGGAGAATTAGAAATATTCCATCATATATTACAGCTAAGAATAACCATGCCAAAACTGAATATCCAAATCCTTTAAGTCTATTCGCATTAGCTATAGAAATATTGAATGATATTGCAGTAAATATAAGTGTAAGAAAACATCCTATGATAAGTAACAAAATAAAATCAAGTATCTCAGGAGATTGAAAGACCCCAGAGAGGATAAAAGGAATTCCTAATCCTAAAATTAGGCTCAAAGATAAAGACAATGATACTCCAAGATATTGACCTACTAGGATAGATCTTCTTTTTATAGGTTGCGCAAGTAATAATTCTGTAAACTCTTTAGAGGCATAATAATAGGTAACCCCAAAAACTGTAGCAATTAATGGAACTAAATAAATTACTATATTCATTAATGTTATTATAGCATTTGAAATGTCTCTATTTAAAAATAATAGACCAAATCCTAAAAGCAAGTAAAATGAAAAATAAATAAATATCCAACGTCCTCTAATTAAATCAAAAAAGCAATAACTTAAAATTTTATACATTTTTATCTTTTAATATTGATGTTATGGCTTGTTCGAAATCAGTCAAACAATTTGGAAATCCATTTTCTATAGGCTTAGCTTTTAATTTAATTTCACTTATTTTTCCTTTGAAATAAATTTTACCCTCAAACAAAAAAATAATCTGATCTGATATCTCTTCTATAAAACTCATTATATGAGATGTTATAAGAATGGTCTTACCTTTTTCCCTTTCAGTTTGAATCATTTCCTTTAACCGAATAAGGGAAATTGGATCTAATCCTGCTGTTGGTTCATCCAGTATAATTATTGGACTATTAAACATAAAAGCTAAAGCAATATTTATTTTCTGCCTTGTGCCTCCTGAGAGAGAATTTATCTTTTTATTTAAATATGCGTCTAGGTTAAATCTTCCTAAGAACTCTTTGTAATCACTTTTTTTATTTCTTATATTTTTAATTAAAGTGAAAAGTTCATGAACCTTCAGATTTGGAGGAAAATTTGCTGATTGAGACAAATAACCTATACTATGTCTATAATTTGAAACTTTACTTATGTTTTGCCCAAAAACTTCGATTATTCCTTGATTTGGAATAACCATTCCCAATATTGTTTTAAGAAGTGTTGTTTTTCCAGAACCATTTGGCCCGAGTATCCCAAACACATTTCCCTGAGGGATAGTTAAATCAATTCCGTTTAATACTAAATTTTCATCAAATTTTTTATATAAATTTTTAATTAATATCATCTACTTATTTATTTTTCAGATAAATAATTAGCAACACTATCTATATTTTCTTTAATAGCTTTCTTTCCTTTATGCCAATTCGCTGGACATACCTCACCATGTATTTCGTTATGTATTTTAGCATCGATAATTCTAAGGAATTCGTCTACATTTCTTCCTAAAGGCATATCGTTAATTGATTCATGGAATACTGTGCCTTGTTCATCAATTAAATAAGTTGCACGATATGTTACATTTTCACTATCCAATATATTTAATAAGTTAGATAATTCTCTTGTAACATCTGATATTAACGGAAATCTTATTCCAGAAATACCACCATTTTTCTTCAGGGTTTTTAACCAAGCAAAATGAACTTCTTTAGTATCACATGAGGCGCCAAATACCTTTACCCCTCTTTTTTTAAATTCATCTAGCTTCTCCTGAAAAGCATGAATCTCTGTTGGACATATATAAGTGAAATCTTTTGGATACCAAAATATTATAACCTTGCTCTCAGGTTCTGATAAATTAATATCCAAGTTATTGCCTTTACTATCTATTGTTTTAATAAACAAATCGGGAAATTTTTTTCCTACTATACTCATAATTTTACTTTTTTAATTAAGGGATTGTTATCTAACAAATTATTTGGAGTAAAAATAGGAGTCACTTTTTCAGAAAAGTCTATAATCTCTGTCAGCAAACTTCTAAGTAAAATAATTGTTTCTGGAGATTTGTTAACCACATAAGAGAATAAATTGACTGGCCTATAAGGCACATCTCCTATTCCATCTTTATTTAAATCATAACCCCTGTAATTGCTCCAATAATTTTCATTTATATAATTATCATTTATCGTTCCATTATATGATAAATCAAGTGAGTTATACAAGAAATTATTTCCAACAAATGTATTTGAATAGCATGCCCCTCTAACTCTGACAGCCCACCCATTTTTTATAAAATCATTGTTTTTAAAAGTGATTCTATTAGAACCCTCTACATTAATTCCTACTGTATTCTTCTCGAATATGTTATTTCTAATCTTTGAGTCATTTATTTCTTTTAACAATAGTCCATATGATGCTGTACCCCAGTTCTTTTGAAAGGTATTGTTATACATATCTATATTTTTTGAAAACATGACGGCAACACCTGACCCATTGTTTGTAAAAAGATTGTCATAATAGTCGTCATCATTAGAAAACATAAAGTGAAGACCATATCTAATATTGTCTTTGCTGACATTATTTATTACAGTACAATTGTTTGAGAATTCCAAGTAGATGCCATCTCTAACATTCTGTATAGTATTTCTCTCAACAGTAATGTATTTACTGTGCCACAATTGAATTCCGTTACCTGAACTGTATTCGTGCTTTGCTTCTCCACTTACTCTGTTATTGTAGATCTTTCCATAAGCCGACTTTTCTACATAAATACCAAAAAATACTTTTTCAATAATATTGTTTTGAATAGTAAATTTTTTGGACTTTTTAATCCTAATTGCTGCATGATCATCTTTGTAGCTTTTACCTACATTTTTGATACATAAGCCTTCGATAGTAACCATATCAGATGTTATTGTGAAGATTTCTCCATTTAGTCCTCCATCTACTATAGGGAAGTTTTCCCCTAGAATAGTTACTGGTTTATTTAAAACTATATTGAACTCCTTGTATATTCCTTTTCTGATTAAGATGGTATCATAATCATTAGCATACTTGACTGCTTTTTTTAATGAATAAAACTTACACGAATCACACACTTCTATGGTTTTAGCAGATAATTTGAGAAATGAGATAGCTATAAATAACCTCAAAATATATCTTATGTGTTTTAGATGCTTCATTTTATTTATCATTTGGTTTCTTCAATTTCAGACCTTTTAATCAAAAATATGATTGGCGTTATTATGCTCTAATAGCTTGCTCCATGTGAAAAACACTCCTCCTTTAATGTTTTTAATTTCAGTGGCTACTTTTCTATCCTTAATAGCAGAAAGAAAAGCGCCCATAGGACTTGGAATATTTTTGCTTTTTAAGAAAGTTGCCTGATTTGCATCAATCAAAACTCCTGGATCATTGTAATCTATAACAGAAACCTTTTGAATAGGAAATTTTTCAAAATCAGCTACAAAACCAATCATGCATTCTATGGAATCAAATTTGTATGTCTTCCCTTTACTAGTAACAATTTTACCTCCATGTTTTTTGTCTACAATAAGCATTTTACAATGATAGCATTCATCATGTCCATAATTTATTCCTTTAGGGATAATGTTACAAGAGAATGAATACAATATTATATTGAGTAGTAAAATATTTCTTGGCATAATCATTTATTTATAATATTGATTGTGATTTTATTTTGCTTATTTTTTTTGAAACAAAATATGCATATAATGATAATATTATTCCAACAGATAGTAAATAGGCTCCTAATCTTGGATATGAATGCGCTTTAAAATTTAAAATATCTTTAGATCCAATCATTGGTGGCTGGAATCCCATGGGAGTCCCATCTGGATTGGTAAACTTTAAAATCGCCTTAGAATCTAAATCATGGCCATAATCATATTCCCATAGATAAAAATCAGTCATTCCAGCAATACTTAATACAACCATTAAGACAAACCACACTAAAAACCATTCATGATTTGACTTAATACCAATCAAAACACCTATAATTGTTGTTATAATAATGCCTATTGGAAAAATTTTGAACTCAGGAATTGCTTCTGGTATGTACTTCATTCCTATATAATGATTCAAAAGGTTGATGTTTTTAATATCATGTGGGTTCATGTCTGCAAAATCATTTATGTATATATTAATCCCTAGAGGAGTTGGGTATTGAGGCGCTTCTAAAGTGACATTCCATAGAGGGAAAATAAATACAGATAAAGGCAATATTGCTGCTAATATCATAATTGTTCTAGCAAAAGGAATATTTTTTATTCTTTTCTGCATGACTCAATCATTGTCAAGGGACCAACTCAATTTAATATCTGAATTCTTGGCGGATACTCTGACATATCCTTGCATTTCTTGATGCAATGCAGAACAAAAATCAGTACAATAAAAAGGCCATATGCCAACTTGTTTTGGCTCCCAAACGATCGTCTCTGTCTGACCTGGCATAATTAACACCTCACTTGTGTTTGCGCCAATCATAGCAAAACCATGTGGCACATCATAGTCTTGTTCTAAATTAGTTATGTGAAAATATACTTTGTCTCCAACTTTAATCCCCTCAATATTGTCTGGCGTAAAATGACTCCGTATTGTAGTCATATAAATGTGGACTTTTTTACCTTCTCTGATCACTTTTGTGTCTAAACTGGAAAGGGTAGCATACTTATGAATGTTATCTTCTAATTTGTATAACTTTTTAGACTTTTTCTTTATCATATCTGCTGGTATACCTGCAGCATAGTGAGGCTCACCAACTGTTGGGAAGTCTAATAGCAATTTCATTTTTTCTCCTGTAATGTCATAAAGTTGTGCAGATTGGGTTACTTCTGGACCTGTTGGTAAATACCTGTCTTTAGTAATTTTATTCAATGCAAGAGCATATTTCCCGAATGGTTTTTTTGAATTACCACCTGGAATCATTAAATGTCCAACTGAATAATAAGTTGGTTTTCTGTCTAACACTTCCCAAGTGCCTAGTTTCCATTTAACAAGTTCTGAAGAAATAAAGAAAGACGTATAAGCGTTTCCAACATTATCAAATTCTGTGTGCAGAGGTCCTAACCCTGCCTGCTTAACACTGCCTGCATGCACTGCGTCAAAATTTATTACGGGTATCCCATATGCCTCTCCTGAAAAGTTTTTTTCTTTAATGGCTTGCATCATTTTAGTAAATGAGTGTACAGTGACATCAGCAGAAAGCTTGCCACTTCCAACAATATATTCCCCTGATGGATCAATATCACACCCGTGAGGAGATTTAGGTGTTGGTAAGAAGTAGACAAGTCCCGGACATTCTGATGGATCTAAAACTCGAACTTCCTTAATCCATTCTGTTTTAGCTGTTTGGGTAGCTTCATCATATACATTGTGGGCATAATTAGTTGACATAGTTTTAAATTTCCCTTTGCTAATATATTCCTCTGCTTTCTTCCAGTTTACAGCAGCTATAAAGTCTTTATCATTTTGAGAAGAATTAACTTCCTGCAAAGAATATGCTTCTTCAGTATTATATGTAGTATAAAAGAACCAACCATGTGATGGTCCTCTTCCAGGATGTGCTTTATCATAATTATATCCTGGCATCATAATTTGAAAAGATAAATTCATTCTGCCATCCTCAGGATTGACCTTTAAAAAGGATAAAGTTCCTTTGAAATTTCCTTTATATTCATTAATAGGTATATCTTCTTGTGGAACAGGTATTGAAAAACGTGTTCCGGCAATAACATATTCTGTGTTTTCAGTTACATATGAAGAGCTATGGTTCCCTGCAGTATTAGGGATTTCTATAATTTCTGTTGTCTCAAATAATGATAAATCAACTTTGGCAATTCGAGGTGTGTTATTTTCATTAATAAATAACCATCTTCCATCTAATTCACCATTGGTTTGCGAAATATCAGGATGGTGGGAATCTCCCCAAGGAATTGAACCAAAAGAAGTATTCAACAATGGTTTTGTTTCTTCATTAAATCCATATCCCTTTTCTGCATCAACTGAAAAAACAGGTATTACTTTGAATAATCTACCTGAAGGTAAACCATAAACGGCCAATTGACCACTAAATCCTCCTGATATGAATGCGTAAAAAGAATCATATTTTCCAGGAGCTATATAAACTTCTTCTGCTGCACTGTAATCCAGTGCACTACTAGATCCTGAATTATTTATATTGCAGGCTAATACTAAACTGCTAAAAAATATTAAACTGAAGTACTTTTTTTTCATTTTTATTTATTTGTTGAGTTAATACTGTTTAGTTCAATGTTCTAAAATATTCAACTATTGCCCTAGCCTGATCTTCATCCAAGTTTTGATTTGCCATAGGGGCACCGTTAAATTCAATCAATAACTGCTTAGCTAAAGGGTCTTTTTTAACCATTTCTTCAGGATTAATAATCATATTCATTACCCATTCAGGAGTTCGCCTATCAAAAATATTATTTGGAGCAGGTCCAATAAATTTTTTTCCAATTTTATGGCAAGCAGTACATAGTTTTTTAAATAATTCTGCACCATTACTTACCATGTTTGCATCAATTTTATTTGACAGAGCAATACTACTGATTGGACCAACTCCTTTATTCGTCAAATCAATAATTTTAGATGCCGGCAATTGTGATTTATTATCCTCAGTTTTAACTTCTTCCTTTATAACTGATGATGTTTGTTTTCGTTTATAGCTAAATTTTTCTTTCTCATCATTTTGGGTCTCTCCACAGCTGAAGATTAATACAATTCCAGTTAATAGAACAATTTTGTTTATTAGATCCATATCAATTCTTTTTACAAAAATATATTCGCCTTAATGAGAAAAAGATGATAAAAGTCATCTTATATATATTAACTTTATAGACATAAATTATACACGAATCTTTTTATAAATGAAAAACCTAGGGAAAAGTAGATGTGAAAGTTGTATAATAAGGCATTTGAATTCCTTCAAAGCATTGAATAAGGAAGAACTTATCAAAATTTCAAGCATAAAGGAAATTAAGTCATTTAAAAAGGGAGAAGTTATATTTGGGGAAGGTAAAAGATTGAAAGGAGTTTATTGCATAAAAAGCGGAAATCCTAAACTATCTAAAATGAGTGACAATGGGAAAAATCATATTGTAAAAATTGCCTCTAGAGGAGACTTATTAGGACAACGTTCGCTTATTTCAGAAAGCCCTTCAAACCTTAGCGCTGTAGCACTTAATGACATGGAAGTTTGCTTTGTTCCAAAAGACCATATTATTGATTTGACTGAAAATAAAAGCTTCATTAAGGAAGTTTTAGTTAATATGACAAATGAACTTAAGATTGCTAATGATAATATTGTTGAGATGGCGCAGAAAAAGGTAAATCAACGTACAGCCAAGGCGCTGTTATATCTTGAAGAAAACTTTGGTTTTGATGCAGAAGGATACTTAATTCTTGTCCTTTCACGCGAAGATTTTTCAAACGTTGTTGGTGCTGCAAAAGAAGCATTTATAAGAACTCTTTCGGAATTTAAGAAGAATAAGCTAATATCTCTTTCTGGAAAAAAAATTAAAATATTGGATAAGGAAAAACTTCAGCAAATTGCATCCTTTTCGTAAATTTACTAATCTAAAGCTAATGACCCAATGGAAACAGTTGTCATAAGCTTAGTGCGTTTTTAGCTCCAAACTCTTGGGTCAGGGTTTTTTAGGGTTTTATATCACTGGCCGTACAATAATCGTACAAATACCTATAATAAAAAACCCTAACGTATTGTTTATAAATATATTAGGGAATTTTGATGCGGAGAGAGAGGGATTCGAACCCCCGGAGGTTTGACCCTCAATGGTTTTCAAGACCACCGCATTCGACCACTCTGCCATCTCTCCTGAAAGTGCAAATATAAATTAATTATTTATTCCGTTTTTGATTTATAAATAAATTTAAAACCAAGCATTTTCATACTTTTGCATAACTTAACATGAATGAAAGTCTTTACTATTTAATTCTATTTTCTGTTGGATTTATTGCTAGCATAGTTAATACTTTAGCAGGAGGTGGATCTTTGCTAACACTTCCCGTACTTATCTTTTTGGGACTCCCTTCAAATGTAGCTAATGGAACTAACAGGATACTTATATTAATTAATAGTATAGTTGGAACTGCGGGTTATAAAAGTAAAGGTGTTTCTACATACCCTTTTAATGTTTACCTTGGAATCAGCGCACTCTTTGGGGCACTCATAGGAGCTGAAATAGCCATTGATATTAAAGCAGAAATTTTTAATAGAATTCTCTCTATTGTGATGATAATCTTCGGTTTAATAATTCTTCTGAGTAGAAATCATGATATTGAAAAAATTACAGAGAGAATTACTGGAAGATATTTTTGGATTTCGGTCATTGCTTTCTTTTTCATTGGCATATATGGTGGATTTATTAATGCAGGCATAGGAGTGGTTATAGTGATTTTTTTAAACTCAATAAATCGCATGACACTTATAAGAGCAAATGCTACAAAAGTGGCATTAATTTCAATTTATACATTGGGGGCTTTAATTCTTTTTGCAATAAATGAAAAGGTAGATTGGGTTGCTGGTTTGTGGATGGCAGCAGGAAGTTTATTTGGCGCTTGGTGGTCTAGTCGTTGGTCAGTAAAAAAAGGAGATAATGTTATTAAAATTGCAATGCTTATAATGGTTACTGTTATGGCGGTAAAGCTTTGGTTTTTCAGCTAATATCATCTTTAATATTTTACATATTCAACTATTTCAAGTCCATAACCTGTTAAACCGACTCTGGGTTTCTTTGATGAATTACTTATTATTCTAAGCTTGTTTATATTTAAATCATGGAGAATCTGTGCGCCAATTCCAAAATCTCTAGTATCCATATATAGGGGAGGTGTTTGAATTTTATGTTTTTTTAATTGCATTTTTTTAAGTTTTTTAATTCTAGGAACTAAATCTTTAAATGGCTCTATCTGATTTATAAATATAATTGCTCCAATTCCTTCTTTATTTATTAATTCAAAAATTTTATTAACCCCCTTAGATTCTTTGTTTATTAACATAGTTAAAATATCATTGCTTATTCTTGAGGAATGAATTCTTGTTAAAACACTATCATTTTTAGACCAATTACCTTTAGTAAGAGATATATGAATTTGACTATTTGTTGTCTGTTCATATGCAGTTAGATCAAATTTTCCAAATTTCGTTTCAATTTCACTTTCAAATTTCTTTTTAATTAAGCTATCATGTTTCATTCTATATGCAACAAGATCTTCTATAGAAACAATTTTTAAATCAAATTTTTCTGCAACCTTAATAAGTTCAGGTAATCTAGCCATTGATCCATCATCATTCATTATCTCTGAAATAACTCCTGCTGGTTTAAAGCTGGCTAACCTTGCAAAGTCTATAGCGGCTTCTGTATGGCCAGTTCTTCTTAAAACACCACCTTCTTTAGCTATTAAAGGAAATACATGCCCTGGTCTTGTAAGATTTCTAGCTTGGATTTTAGAGTCAACAAGTGCGCGAATTGTCTTAGATCGATCTGAAGCTGAAATGCCAGTGGTAATACCACCCCCTTTAAGATCAACTGAAACAGTAAATGCTGTTTCCATTGGATCTGAACTTTCATCATCGACCATTTTTTTAAGCTTTAATTTTTCGCATCTTTTTTCTGTAATAGGCGCACATATTAATCCTCTTCCATGTTTAGCCATAAAATTTATAGTCTGGGGTGTAATTTTTTCTGCAGCAGCTAAAAAATCTCCTTCATTCTCTCTGTCTTCATCATCAACTACTATAATAACTTCACCCTTTTTTATTGATGAAATTGCCTCGTCAATTGTATTTAAGTGCTTTTTAATCATGAGTCTTACTTATTTGCCCTGTTAATTTATTATAAAGCCAGTTAAATGGTAATGTTATAAAATCCAAATTAATACTTCCTTTATCAGAAGATGCTCTTTTGGTTAAAATATATGCAAAAGGAGAAAGAATTATAGTAGAGAACCAACTGGCAATTAATGGTGATATACTATTGTCCTCTGCAGCATTTTTAGCAAAAATACCCACGTAATGATAAGATAAGAAAATAATTATTGATAGAACTAGGGGTAGCCCTAATCCACCTTTTCTTATTATTGAACCAAGAGGAGCGCCAATTAGAAAAAGTAAAATACATGCGAAGATTATAGTATATTTTTCATGTAGATTTATTTTATGAAGGTTCAATAGTTTTTGATAAAGGAAAAAAGTCCTTTTTTTATCTTCTAGATTTTTAATAGACTCTCCTACACTATTTATTGCAAATTCAACTGATCTGAGTTTTCTCCATTTCATATCATCTTTTACAAAATTTAAAACATTAAAATTTAAAACACTATCTATTTTAAACGACTCCTTGTCTAATAGTGTTAGTTTATTTAAAAAACTTTTTTTTAAAAAATTTTCACTAAAAATATTTTTCTTTTTTTCATATTGCTTTTCAAGAGAATCAATACTTTCTTCAAGTTGATTAATTTTTTGCATTCTATATGTAGAGGTATAGCTCTGCTTGTTTAGATCTACATCATTAAATTCAGATAAATCAATATTCATAATATATTCTTCGAAATGAGTTTTTGTATGATGATACCTTACTTTCTCTATTGGTTTATTAGACAAAACTTCTTCATATCTGTTTCCGTCAAATAAAACTAATTGAAGATTAGCATCCGTTGTCTCGCTTCTTAATTCTCCCCGAGAAGCCTTAATTACAATTCTGTTTTTATTATCAGATGTTTTCTCATGAATTATAACATCTTCTAATAATCTGTCATCTTCTCCATGTTTTCTACTTACTCTGATATTCATTCTCCCCAAATCATTAAAAACACCTTCTCTAATGGCAATAGCAGGTTTTAATTTGGCTAAATTCCTTCTTAAATTAAAAGACTTTACTTCTGCAGAGGGGATTACATTATTTGCAAAATAATAACATCCAATTCCTAAAAATATATGTAAAATAAAAAGAGGTGTTATACATCTAATAAGTGAAATTCCAGAAGATTTAATTGCAGCAAATTCATAGTTTTCTGCAAGCGAACCAAAAGTCATTAATGAAGCAAGTAAAATGGATAGAGGTAAAATTAGGGGAAATAATTTAGGTAAATAATAAATTAAAAATTTAGAAATAATTAATATATCTAAACCTTTTCCAGCAAGTTCATCAAAAAAAAGCCAAAATGTTTGGATTACAAAAATCAACATGCATATACCAAATACACTCACAAGACGTGCTAAATATTCAATGATTATATATCGATCTAAGATTTTCAAGTTCTTTAATGAATTTTTTTATTCTATGATATAAAAATTGGGATAGTCTTTTTTTTCAAATTGAAAAAAATTAATTGGTAAAGAAACATTTGTTTTCATTTCTTCAATTGTTAATATTGTTTGAGTGCCATTATTTCCAATTTCAATTATTCGAAATAAATGTTTAGCATCTATATCAACACCAACAAGTAAATATTGTATATCGGTGTTTTCATCAATAGGGACAAGTTTAATAAATTGAATATTTTTATCGCGAATAAATTGTTTAATATCCCACTGGTAGTCATAACCTTCCTTATAAAAACTAAGTAAATAAGATGGGCTGATAGTATACTCATTTAACTCATCATCAGGATTTGTTATTGTTATTTCCTCATTTTCAGGGACAATAGTATAGATTAAATCACCGTCATATAACTGAGTTGCATCAAGGAAATCTAATTTATATAAATCTCCAGACACGGTTATTTTTCCTAAAGACTCTTGATTAATTTGTTCTTTCCGGTTATTTAAAACATATGAAAAATCAAATTGAATTGATGAATATGATCCCATTTTGTCAGAAACCTGATTTAATAAATTTTTACCCTCAATAGATGTTTGAGAATAGGAAATGTTAATAATGAAGACTAATAAAAATAAAACTCTATTACTCATAACCTTCTTCTTGATTTTTTAAAAATTGGTTTAATGAATTAAGATCAGATATTAAAACTTGTCTTGCTTTACTTCCTTCAAATGGACCAACGATTCCAGCAGCTTCCATTTGATCAATTATTCTGCCGGCTCGATTATAGCCTAATTTAAGTTTTCTTTGTAATAATGAAGCTGAACCTTGTTGTGACGTGATGATTATCTCAGCAGCTTCTCTAAATAGTTCATCACGCTCTGATTCATCTATATCAATACTGCTAGTCTCTTCTCCAATGAATTCAGGTAGTAAATACGCCTCCGGATAAGCTTTTTGCCCTCCTATAAAATCAGTTATTTTATCTACCTCAGGTGTATCTACAAAAGCACATTGAATCCTTACAAGATCATTCCCTACGGTATATAACATATCTCCTCTCCCAATTAGTTGATCAGCACCGCCAGAGTCTAAAATAGTTCTTGAATCAATTTTAGATGTAACTCTAAATGCTATTCTAGCAGGAAAATTTGCTTTAATCAAACCAGTAATCACATTAACTGATGGTCTTTGAGTGGCTATTACTAGGTGTATCCCGACTGCTCTAGCAAGCTGAGCCAGCCTTGCTATTGGAGTTTCTACTTCTTTTCCAGCAGTCATAAATAAATCAGCAAACTCATCAATAACAAGAACAATATATGGCAGATAATCATGGCCCTCTGTTGGGAGTAATCTTCTTTCACAATACTTTTTATTATACTCTTTTATATTTCTACACATTGCTAGTTTTAAGAGTTCATAACGATTATCCATTTCAGTGCATAGAGAGTTTAGGGTTTTAATTATTTTTTTACTCTCAGTTATGATTGACTCCTCAGCATCAGGAAGTTTTGCTAGATAATGACGCTCTATTTTGCTATATATAGTCAGTTCTACCTTTTTAGGATCAATTAAAACAAATTTGACCTCTGCAGGATGTTTTTTATATATAAGAGAAGTGAGAATAGCATTTAATCCAACTGATTTTCCTTGCCCTGTTGCACCAGCCATTAAAAGATGGGGCATTTTTGTAAGATCTACAACAAAAGTTTCATTACTAATATTCTTTCCTAATGCAATAGGAAGTTCCATCTCAGCTTTTTGAAATTTAGTTGAGGAAATAACTGATCGCATAGAAACAATACTTGAATTTTGATTAGGAACTTCTATCCCAATAGTTCCTTTTCCGGGAATTGGAGCTATAATTCTTATCCCAAGTGCAGAAAGAGAAAGTGCAATGTCATCTTCAAGATTCTTAATTTTTGAAATACGAATTCCTGCTTCAGGAACAATCTCATATAAAGTAACTGTTGGGCCAACAGTAGCTTTTATTGATGCGATACCAATTTTGTAATTATTTAAAGTCTCAAGAATTTTATCTTTATTTCTTCCAAGTTCTTCTTGATCAACAGTAATTGTTCCTTCTCCATACTCGTTTAGTAAATTAAGATTAGGAAAAATATACTTACTCAAGTTTCTTTTGGGATCTAATGGGCCTTGTTCCTTAAGGAGTTTTTTAGCTTGATTATCTGCGAGTGTTTCTTCTTTTATACCTGATTTAACCTCCATATTTACCTGGTCCTTTCTTTCGAATTCACCAGGGTTATTACTTTCCGGATATTTTACCTCTTTATCCTCAACTTGAGGATCCGTACTTTCAGCAGCTTCATCTTTATCAATTAAATCAGGTTTTTCAGAATCCTCCTCTGAGAAATCAGATTTTTGAAAATTTTCTTTTCTGAAAAAACCTATAATTTTTTCTGGAGTTAATTTCCAATGTAAAACAATTATGCAAATACCAGTAAAAGCAAGCAATGAAATCAGTCCAATAGGCCCAATATATGAATTTACCAAATCGTTTATTTCAAAACCTACCGTTCCACTTATCAAGGGATATTTCTCAGAGTAGAAAAAACCAAAAAAAATAGTTCCCCAAAGAATATAAGAAACACCCCAGCTCCAAGTTTTAAAAAGGGTTTTCTTTAATTTATTGAAAAATAAACTTACTCCAGTATAACAAAGTAGGAAAGTGAAAATAAATGAGACTAGTCCAAAAAGATTGAAAATAAAAAAGTGACTGACCCAAGCACCTATCTTATTTAAGACATTTTCCGATTGAATCTGTCTGTCACTCAATGAATCAAGTGTGCTTTGATCGGCTTGCCAGTTATAAAAATATGAACAGAAAGAGATAAATAATAAAACTCCTAAAATGAAGAGAAAACTACCAAAAATGATTTCTCTGCCACGATTTATACTTTTTTTATCCTCGGAAAGATTTGATATTTCTAAGTTAGGATTGTTCTCTGTCATTTAAAAATGATATATACAAAAATACAAATTCAACACATAAGAAATTCAAAGAATTTAAATGTATTTTAATATAACCTATTTAGGTTTATTTAATCCATTAGAAATCATTTTAATTTTGATCTTAAAGGCAGCATAAAAAAGAGTCATTATAGGGCTTACCCAGTTAAATATCGCATATAAAAAATAATCGGCTACCGATACTCCTAAAACTCCAGATTGATAGGCTCCGCATGTGTTCCAAGGTATTAAAACTGAGGTAACTGTCCCTGAATCTTCAAGTGTCCTACTTAAATTTTCAGGAGCAAGCTTTCTTTTTTTATAAGCTTTTGCAAACATCTTTCCTGGAATAACAATTGAAAGATATTGATCTGATGCTGTAAGATTAACTGTAAGACATGAAGCCAGAGTACTTGCAAATAGTTTAAATGTTGATTTAGCCCAGATTAACAATCTTTCACTGATAGTTCTAAGCGCACCTATAGCATCCATAGCCCCTCCAAAAACCATGGCACATATTATTAACCAAATGGTATTCATCATTCCTTTCATTCCTCCCGAATAAAAAAGGTCATTTAATAATTCATTTGAGGTGTTAATTTGTGTTTCTATTGTTATTGCATTGACTATAGTTTGATATGTTGAATAAAAAGTCAAGTGATTCAATCCTGATAATTCAAGAATCACTTTTGACTGAAAAATTAATGAAAATAATCCCCCTAAAAGAGTACCTGCAAATAAAGCAATTAAAGGGGGAGCTTTTTTAACTATCATAAAAATTACTATGGCTGGTACAATAAAAATTAAGGGAGAAATATAGAACTTTTCTTCTATGGAAGAAAGAAGGCTTAGTGTTTCTGTATTTCCTTTTACATCTTGAGTAAACCCAATAAAAAGTAGAATAAAAATTGTTATCAATATACTCGGAACAGTTGTATATGTCATGTATCGAATGTGCTCGAATAATTTTGCCCCAGAAACAGCTGGAGCTAAATTTGTTGTGTCACTTAAGGGAGAAAGTTTATCACCAAAATAAGCTCCAGAGATTGCAGCTCCTGCAACTATTCCAGGGGGAAGACCTAATGCTTTCCCAATACCTATCAATGCTACACCAATGGTTGCAGAAGTACTCCAACTACTTCCAGTAGCAAGTGAAACTAAGGCACATAATATTACACATGCAGGTAAAAAGATACTGGGGTGTATTATTAGTAATCCATAGTATATCATTGCTGGTATAACACCACTTATAAGCCATGTGCCTGTAAGAGCCCCAACAAATAATAGTATTAAAATAGCGCCTGTAACAGAATACAAGTTTTTACCAATTTTTTCTAATATTATTTTATAACTAATTTTATTTATAAAGCCTATAAAAACAGCAATTGAAGCTCCTATTAATAAAATGAATTGATTCGACCCCCCTAGAGAATCGTCTCCAAAGACATAAACGTTATACGTAAGTAAAATGATTAGAAAAACAATTGGAATTAGTGATTGGCCCAGTGATAGGTTTTTCAATATGATAAATTTAAACCGACAAGTTAAGTCAATTTTTTAAATATTAAATCATAGGATTTTGTAGGTCAAAGTATTAAACATTTGTATTTTTGATTTGTAATATTGTATTATGAAATCATTTGATGTAGCTATTATTGGATCAGGACCTGGGGGGTATGTAGCAGCAATTAGATGCGCTCAATTGGGAATGAAAACTGCTTTAATTGAGAAATATAATTCTCTAGGAGGAACATGCCTTAATGTTGGCTGTATTCCCTCCAAATCACTTTTAGATTCTTCACACCATTACGAAGAGGCATTAAAAAATTTTTCTAATCATGGGATTAATATTTCTGGAAAAATTCAATTAGACTTTCAAAAAATGATTTCTAGAAAAACAGAGGTTGTTGAACAAACAACTAAAGGAATTAATTTTTTAATGGAAAAGAATAGCATTTCTGTTTTTGAAGGAATAGGATCATTTTCTAGCCCAACAAAAATTGAAATTAAAGGAAAGAAAAATGAGATTATTGAAGCAAAAAATACAATCATCGCCACCGGTTCAAAACCAGCTAACCTCTCATTTATTAAGATTGATAAAGAAAGAATTATTACTTCTACAGAAGCATTGTCCTTAAAAGAAATTCCAAAAAAGCTTATAATTATTGGAGGCGGAGTAATTGGCCTTGAACTAGGTCAAGTATATTCCAGATTAGGTTCTGAAGTTTCTGTCATAGAATATGCAGATAGAATTCTGCCAATAATGGATAGTTCTTTATCAAGAGAGCTTATGAAGGTAATGAAGAAACAGAAAATCAAGTTTTATTTGTCTCATGGGGTTAAAAAAGTTGATAGGCAAAAAGAAAAAGTTATTATTAAAGCATTAGATCCAAAAGGAAGTGAGATAGTATTTGAAGGTGATTATTGTCTTGTATCTGTTGGACGTAAGCCATATGTTGAGGGACTTAATCCTGAGAAAGCAGGTGTTAAAGTTAATGATAAAGGCCAAATCGAAGTTAACGAAAAACTACAGACATCAACTGAAAATATTTATGCAATAGGGGATGTAGTTCGAGGAGCCATGTTAGCCCATAAAGCTGAAGAAGAAGGAGTTATGGTAGCTGAGATTTTAGCTGGACAAAAGCCTCATATTGATCACAACCTAATACCCAATGTAGTTTATACCTGGCCTGAAGTAGCTTCAGTCGGAAAGTCTGAAGAAGATCTTGTCAAGGAAGGTGTAAAGTTTAAAAAAGGTCAATTCCCAATGAGAGCACTTGGTCGAGCAAGAGCAAGTATGGATACAGATGGTTTTGTAAAAATACTTGCTGATCAATCAACTGATGAAATTCTAGGCATGCATATAATAGGAGCAAGAGCTGCTGATCTTATTGCAGAAGGAGTAACAGCTATGGAATTTAGGGCTTCTGCTGAAGATATAGCTAGAATAAGTCACTCTCATCCAACATATGCAGAGGCTATTAAAGAAGCTGCATTAGCAGCAACTGAAAATAGGCCTTTACATATTTAATTTTATTCATCAATAACCCTTAGCATTTTTTTATTAATTTCATTTAGGCTTAAATTACCTATACTTCCGATATGGGTGTGATTAATTT
>Ga0066862_10000340_pt1 | contig 18596 bp, 14 predicted proteins | sample ETN02SmetaG_FD_66431 | JGI IMG/M metagenome (GOLD analysis project Ga0066862, IMG submission 66431) | Marine microbial and viral communities from oxygen minimum zone, Eastern Pacific Ocean - ETNP2014F10-02SV255 | ecosystem: Environmental > Aquatic > Marine > Oceanic ... | reverse complement strand
GGGACTACCTGTCGCGAATCGAGGAACTTTCCGGGGTCCCCGTGGTAAGTGTCGGAGTCGGCCCGGATAGGCTAGCCTCCATCGCCTCAACCGACGGGCCTTTTGACGTACAACTCTCCGAAGCAACGTTCTAAGCACCCTGCTTTACCCGACCGCCCATGGGTTTCAAGTCACGGGCGAGGAAGCGACGCATTGGCGCCTCCCCCTCCAATGACCCCAATGCCCTCGAGAGGGAGCAAGAGTACGAGGGCACTATCGGGTGCGACATCAAGGGATGCCAGAACTGGGCCGACAAAGCAGTGGGCGGCCGCAAGATGGCCTATGACAGGGCAGTTGACGTCTGGGGAGCCTCAGGTGTTTCTCGTAAGGTGCGCAAGATTTCTCTGTGCAAACCTTGCTACAGGGTCTGGAAGAAGGAGAAGAAAGGAGAGCCCAAGGAGTGGGAGTAGGGAGTTTGTGCCCTAACCTAAGAGCTGCCACATGCGTAACAATGTTAGATGCATGACATCTCGAAGGGCCATGCAGGCTCACCCGAGCAATGAACCGATACTAGCATTCGCACCCGGGAGTCCCGAGAGGGCCGCACTTCAAGACGAGATGGATAGGCAGCTGTCACAGGTAGTTGAAATTCCTTGCATCATCAACGGCGAGGAAGTATTCACCGGCTCAACGTCCACACAGGTGGTTCCTCATGACCACGGCCACGTGCTAGCGAACGTCCACTTGGCAGGCAAGGCGGAGATGGAGGAAGCTTGCAAGGCCGCTGCCGAAGCACAGAATGCTTGGATTGACCTAGGTCTCGAGGGCCGCTGCGAGGTTTTCGAACGATGCGCGGACCTGCTCGCAGGCGATTGGCGAATGCCCGTAAACGCCGCAACCATGCTAAACCAGTCCAAGACCGCCTTCCAAGCCGAGATAGACTCGGCCTGCGAGCTCATCGACTTCTGGCGGTTCAACTGCCACTACGCCAGGTGTTTCCACGATGACCTCCAACCCCTGATCTCTCCGAGCGGAATCGAGAACTCCACGGAAATCCGGCCTCTGGAGGGATTCGTGTTGGCAGTCACTCCGTTCAACTTCACCAGCATCGCCGGAAACCTCCCGAGCGCCCCTGCTATTGTTGGGTGTTCCTCCGTCTGGAAGCCCAGCCGAAATTCGTACCACTCCAATTACGTTCTAATGCAACTAATGATGGAGGCAGGCTTACCCCGAGGGGTCATCAACTTCCTACCCGGTCCGGGTGCTGAGATTACCGAGGCAGCCCTAGCCAATCCCGACTTCGCCGGTCTGCACTTTACCGGCTCAACTGCCACCTTCCAAGGTCTATGGCAGGAGATTGGCGCGGCATTGCCGAGACTCCGTTCCTACCCAAGAATTGTCGGGGAAACCGGTGGCAAGGACTTCGTAGTAGCTCACCCGGATTGTGACCACCAAGGTCTACTCGTGGCACTTCTACGAGGCTCCTTCGAGTACCAGGGACAGAAATGCAGCGCCTCCAGCCGGGCGTACATCCCAGAGTCTGTGTGGTCTGAAATTTCCGAAGAACTCTGCTCCGAAATCGGCAAGATCAAGATGGGGGATGCCAGGGATTTCTCCAACTTCATGACCGCCGTGATCGACCAACGAGCATTCGATAAGATCACCGGATACATCGAACGCGCCCGGGCAACTGAAGACTGCGAGATCATAGTCGGAGGTGGTTCCGACGATAGCACGGGCTGGTTTATCGAACCGACAGTTATCGTTACCAAGGACCCGACATCGGAGACTATGGTGGAAGAAATCTTCGGCCCAGTGCTGACAGTCTACGTGTATGACGACGAAACCTTCGATGAGGTGCTCAACCTGTGTGACGAGGCCTCCCCTTACGCCCTGACCGGCTCCATTTTTGCTAGCAATGAAGTCGACGTCCAGACAGCCTTCGAGGCACTTAGGTTCACTGCGGGAAACTTCTACATCAACGACAAGCCCACTGGTGCTGTAGTGGCTCAGCAACCGTTCGGAGGAGCTCGGGCTAGTGGAACCAACGACAAGGCCGGAAGCCCACTAAACCTGCTTCGGTGGATCTCTCCTCGATCTGTAAAGAGAACGCTTGACATTCCTCAGAGCTGGAGTTACCCCTTCATGGGAGACGAATGATGGGCACCACCGTCGCCTATTTGCTACTAATTGTCACCCTAGGGGCCTTTGGTTACGTAGGGTTCAGCTCTTCGAGTAGGGCAGACTTGGACTCCGATGCATACCTCTCTGCTAGAGGTACTCAGAGTTGGAACAGAATCGGACTGAGCCTGTTCGCTTCGGGAATGGGCGCATGGGTCCTCCTAACCCCTTCAGAGGTCGCTTACTATGGAGGATTCTGGGACGTAATGGGGTATGCTATTTCCGCATCGACTCCGTTTCTGCTACTAGCATATGTGGGACCAATGATCAGGGACAGACTCCCAGATGGGGTCACGCTCGCAGATTACGCAAGGGAAAGGTTGGGTAGGAGGATGCAGGTATACGTGGGCGCAATCTCGATCCTATACATGTTCACATTCCTTTTCGCTGAGTTCACTGCAATAGGCAAGGTGATGGAGGAGCTTGTAGGGGTGGAACCAATCGTGCCAATGGTGTTAGTGGGTGTCGTCACTGCTGCTTACACCTCCTATGGGGGACTCCCCGCCTCCCTCGGAACCGACAGGGCCCAAGCGTTTGCCATACTCCTCCTTGTCACCGCCCTTCTCGCATTCCTGTTCGGGGCGGACCTTAGTCAACTGATCGATGACTCGAAGGCGTACAACACGGATGACGATTGGAGCATTGGAAGCATGAGCTACACGGGCTCTTTACAATCTGGCATCGCCCTTGTGGTTGCGATTACAGCCGCAGAGATGTTCTCACAAGGAAACTGGCAGAGGGCATGGGCATCCAAGGACGATGAAGCCCTGAAGCTCGGCTCCCTATTCGCTGCAGCCCTCGCCTTCCCACTCGTTTTCGTAATGGGGTTCCTTGGCACGGTTGCAGCGGGACAGGGAGGGGTCGAGGATGCATCAGTCGCCTTCTTCCACCTGGTGGGGGAATCCGGCACGCTGATCGTAGCCGCCTTTGTGGTTCTAGTAGTGTCACTGGTCTGTTCAAGCACTGACACGCTTCAGAATGCTATCGTTGCCTCGGTATCCAGGGACATCTCGGAGGGAAAGATGGGGTTGCGCAATGCACGGATTTTCACAGTTTCGATGATCCCCCTGGCGATCTACCTAGCCACAGGCCCAACCTTACTCGGGTTCACCTTCGATTCATTGAGCGTCTTCGGAATCTTCCTTTTCGCAGATCTCCTAGCTGCCGCCACAGTCGCACCAGTCTTGCTGACACTTTGGGATCGGGTGTCATCCAGGGGGGCGTTACTCGGGTGCTTGGCCGGCATAGCTTCCATCGTGGCCTACGGGATTGTAGAACCACCATCAGGCTACGAAGGATTCTCCCAACACTTCAGGTACCTCCTGCACCCAACTGGCGGCTCCATTCCTGCATCAGAGGGCGGCTTGACCAACCTCTGGCCCTTCGTCTCGGCGATCCTCGGATCGACGGTTGTCACTGTGTCAGGTTCTTACGCACTGCCCGACGAGTAGGTGCGTGGACGCAGTCACCAAACCTTGGCCCAGGTTCTGGGCACCCTCTTGGTCGCGCAGGGACCACTGGGGCGGGACCCGCTTCCAGTTCGAGGTCTTCGCCATAGGCTTCGCCCTAGTAGCGATCCCCTACCTGATTACGAACAACATCGCCCACCTGTACCTGGACACTGTCATCGACCCCGAACTGGCCCTAGACAGGAAGATCCCGGTCGTGTACTGGATGATTCTGCCCTATTCCTTGCTGTACTTGTTCTACCCCCTCACTCTGGCCCTCAGCCCGAGGGACGATAGGGGCAGGGCCGAGATTGCTGTCGCGATGCAGATGCTGATTTCTGTAAACGCCGTGTGCTGCATTATCCACCTCGCCCTCCCAGCGGAGATAGATCTGAGGGACCAGATTGACTGGCAATCGATGAACGCGTGGCAGACGACCCTCTTCGAGCTCATCCACTCCGCCGACAACCCCTGGAACGCATGGCCGAGCCTCCACATCGTCCACTCCTACTTCCTCGCCCGCCTGATGACAATGTGGGTCCAGCGTGAGAATCCCGGACGCGCCCTATCTAGGCTATTCCTCATCCTTCTGTGGCTGGAGTGGGTTTTGCTCTGCATAAGCATCATGACGACCAAGCAGCACTACGCCTTCGATCTCGTTACCGGGGTGCTAGTGGCTCACCTAGCGTGGGTCTGGTGCAAGCCCAGTTTGGAGCTGGTTGGTTCCATGGGTACCGATGCATTCGCAGAGGAAGCAGGTTGGGCTTCCTAGTTGTACACTATCGGAAGCAGGGCGTTCGCAGCCGTCTCGCAGGCGTTGGCTACATCATCCATCCTCTGTAGGACTCGATACATGTGGACGGCTGCAAGAGGTGCGTCCTCGCCATGGCTGAAAACGAACGCTGCAGCACGACTTTCGACTAAATCAGCTTCGTGCTCCGAGAGGTTGACCGCGTCAATCAACTCGCCCAGCTTCTCTTTGCCGGCCTTGGTGTAGCCAGAAAGAGTTAGGTTAAGCAACTCCGCAACAGTGTCCTCGTACAATGCAGTGGTATTGGCAACCGCCTCAGCCATTTCCTTGAGCATCCCCCTAGCTTCCGAGTTGTCATACAGGGGCCTGAAAGACAATTGTTCAGCGACGTTCTGGGCGTAGTCAGCAATCCTGTCTTGCTTGCTAACCATTTCCAAAAAGTCCTCTGACCTGAGAATGAGGCTCCATTGGCCCACACCGGTCTTCTTACGGAGGGCACTCTTGATGTTGTCAGCCCTGAGTTCGGCTGCAACTGTCTCATCAATTTCATTAGATGGATCGTTACCATCCGCGGCTACCTTTACTGCTTTGAGCATATGGAACACAGTCTCCTCGACAGCCACAGCATGAGTATGGAAGAGCTCGAAGTAAGTCGGCCCACTGACATCCGAACCTCCAACCTCAGCGAGAGCCTCATCCACGAAAACCTCGCCGTCCCGAGTCATCCAAATTACATAGATGACAGCAGCGAGCGCGATGGGGATAACGATGAGCATTTTGATTGGATCAGAATCAGAGGCAACGTAGATTACTATCGATCCAAATCCTGCGGCGGGAAGACTTGCCACCCAAGACGCCACTATCTTCCCGAAGACTCTGAAGTCAACAGCTTTCGCACCACCTGCCAGTCCAACTCCCACCACTGCACCAACTAGCGTGTGAGTTGTGGAAACAGGAACCGCGAGGAATGGCATGGAAAAAATCAGTACAGTCGTCGCCGCTCCGAAGGTCGCGGCGAAGCCACGGGTTGGGGTTATGTCGGTAATCTTGTTCCCAATGGTCTCCATGACCCTCCACCCCCAGGTCATCACACCGATGGCGATTCCAGCGCTTCCGAGCAACACCAGCCAAGTAGGCACGTCTGCCTTGGCTGCGAGTTCCCCCCCACTTGAGAGGATCTGGTAGACTGCTGCCATAGGGCCAATAGCGTTGGATCGGTCGTTGGCTCCGTGGGCGAAGGCGACGTAGGCGGCTGCTACGACCTGCAGCCAAACAAAGATCCTCTCGACTCCGTGGAAGCCATCAGCCTCACCTTTGAAGTCATAGTTCCTCAGGATGTAAGCCAGAATCATCGCAGAGATGATGGAAATGACACCTGCTAGGATGAGGCTGTTGATGGGAAACCAGGCCCCATCAGCCATAGGATCCCAGACGCCGTTCTCCTTTACTGGAATCCAGTCGTACTTGTTTTCGATCCAACCATTGCCCTCGGCCTTGCTAAAAAATCCCTTCAACGCTTTGAACTGCAACGCTATGCCAAGCACGAAGAACGTTGGAATGGCGAGAATAGGCGCCACCCACCGAGAGCGCGCCTCCGGGTCCGCTGCGTTCAGGATAGTTGCCCGAATAATCCAGAAAGTGAAGAATGCGAATATGCCGCCCATCAAAGGGCTAGCGACCCACGACATGGCAACTTTCCTGACAACCGCCCAGTCAATCAAGGAGGTATCGTGCTGGACTTCCATGACCAGCCCAACTCCTACGATTCCACCGATGATGCTGTGTGTGGTAGATACTGGTAGGCCGTATCTTGTGGCTATCGTAAGCCAGACTGCAGCCGCCATCATAGCTGCAATGAAGGCATACATCAGGTCGTTGGCGAACGAATCGGTCACAGACTCGAAATCGACGGAAAGTATCCCCTTCCGAACCGTGTCGGTCACTGCGTCTCCTGCAAAGAAGGCTCCCACGAACTCGAAAACTGCTGCCACCACCACAGCTTGCTTTAGCGTCAGAGCACGAGAGCCCACAGAAGTCCCCATTGCATTGGCAACATCGTTGGCACCGATATTCCAAGCCAGATAAGCGCAGACGACGATTGAAACAATCAGGACCAGCGTCATCAACGGTCCCATTGCCTCCCCGCGTGGTTAGGATTATTTGATAGAGAACCTAGGTAATCTATATATTAATAATTAGAATGGCAAGGGACATGCCAATTGGTCCCGGGGAACAAGACGTCCGAAGATTGCAATTGACGGGGGGCGCGACATACACTCTGAGCCTTCCGAAGCCATGGGTTACGGCCAACAATCTCGCTGCCCGGGATAGTCTGCGTGTTGACTGGAGGCCAAGCGGGGAACTGTCCTTGTCGCCACTGGATGTCATGGAGGAACAGAGGACAAAAATCTCTCTGGACTTAGACGGGCTGCCAAAGGGTGCACTGTACGACCACCTCATGGGGGCTTACATTTCAGGTGCCCTGGAGATAACCGTCCAAAGTGAACACCCATTGAGACGCAAGGTCCGTAGGGAGATCCGACGGTTCCTACGCTCAACTCGCGGATTTGAGATCGGGGAGCAATCTGACTCCAGCACCCGGCTAGTCAGCCTCCTAAACGCTGGCGAGCTGCCACTGCAAGCGAGCCTCAATAGAATGTACTTGCTGCTCTCATCTCTCGTACGAGACATCATGGATGTGCTGGGAGGGGGTGAAAATTGGATGATTGAGGATCATGAGGATCGTGAGAAGGAAGTTGATGGCCTGCAATATCTGATTGAAAGGCAGGTTGGATCCATGCTGGATTCACCTCAAATCGTCAAGTCACTGGCCCTGAATCGCAAGCAAGGAGTCCAGCATGCCAATCTGGCACGTTCCCTGGAGCGGATGATGGACCACGCAAATCAGATGGCAAAGATGACTCTGGAGACTAACCCCCGCCCCCAAATCGACCCAAACCAGCTCCCTCTGGCCGCTCTGCCAATATGGCTTGAATCAATCAAATCGCTCATGATTAATCTGAGGACTAGGGACTCCCATGAGATAGAGGCAGCTCGCAACTCACTCAAGGACGCCCAACTTGATCTAGAAAGGCACGAGGAAGGCCTCTGGACGGGAAAGGGAAAGGCCACGCCCCTCCTGTTCGAGGATAGGATTTCAGAGTCCGCCCGCCGTCTTTGCGCCTATGCGAGAGATTTTGGCGAAATCCTGCTAAATATGATAGCGTACGACTCAATTACTAGGGGATAAGTCCCTACACCCTAATACGTCACGGCGGGTGCGCCTCCTCGCGCCTAGCTCGACAACTGGGTGGATGAGGGTGATTTATTGGGGAAAAAGGGCATACTGATAGCTGTCGAGGGAATGGACGGATCCGGAAAAAGCACCCAGGCCAAGCTACTCTACCACTGGCTGCGAGCGAAGGGCCTCCCAGTCTACCACACAGAGTGGAATTCCAGCAAGATCGTCAAGGAGGCGACCAAGATTGGGAAGAACTCACGCAGACTCCTCCCAATCACATTCCACCTGATTCATGCTGCTGATTTCGCCGACAGGTGGGCGAGGCAGATTGAGCCCGTACTGGAGATCGGCGGCATAGTGATCTGCGACCGATACAAGTACACCGCGATGGCGAGGGACGGCTCGCGGGACGTTCCATCCGAGGTAATCGAGGCCACCTACGCGTTCGCCAGAGAACCGGATCTGACACTTTACTTCGATGTCCCAGTAGATGTGAGCTTCGACCGAATCGCCAGGGGGAGGCCGAAGCTGAAGTTTTACGAGGCGGGAATGGATATGAACTGGACCTCAGACCCGTTTGAGTCTTACAGGATATTCCAAGGAAAGGTATCGGAGATTTACTCCGGCCTCGTCGATAGGGGGAGGATAACTCGGCTGGATGCTCAGGGTACTGTCGCTGAGGTCCAATCCAGAGTCAGGGAAGTCTTCGAAGCAAACATCGACCTTTCGAGCGTGGAGGTCATAGACCAGTCCGACCGCCTGGCCCAGAACCTCAGCGAGTCGGACATTGACTGGCTGACCTACTCCGGAGGGGGTGAGGGCCAATGAGCCACCCGGGCAAGTTGATCGTCATCGAAGGGCCGGACCACGTCGGCCGGACTCTGCACGCTCGATTGCTCTCTGCTAGGCTCAAGGCTAACGGAATCGCAACTCACACAATCGGGCTTGCACGTTCCGAGCTCATGGGGGTACTTGTGAAATCCCATACTGCAGATATCCATCAGCTCAACTGGAGGACACGCTCACTTCTGTACGCCACCGACCTGCATGACCAGATTATGCACGAGGCAGCACCGCTTCTAAACGCCGGCTTCGTTGTTATTGCCGATCGCTACACACTTACGCCCATGATTCGAGAGCAGGTTCGCGGTGGAGATGGGAAGTGGATTACCTCCCTGTACTCTAATGTCCCCACGCCCGATGCCATGGTGATCCTACACGCGGGTCCGAGGCGTCTGCTGAACCGAATCATGTTTGGGGAGAGGCTGGAGGCGCTGAACCACTTCGAAGCTGGAATGGATCTGGCCCTCTCCACTTCCATTACATCTTCATTCCTTCAGTACCAGAGGATGCTACGTCAGGCCTTCCAATCAGAAGGCCAGAAGGCTGGTGCTACCCTGATACCTACTCGACTCACGGTTGAGAGGGTTCACGACAAGATCTGGGAGTCCGTTCGTCCAGTAGTGGCGGAGATGCTACAGCCAATCGGCGATTCTAACCCATGATTTCTGATACCATTTCAGGCTGAGTTAGGTAAGCGAGCAGACCCAATCCTGCAAACATCATCATCCAAGAACCCGTAGCCTTGACTATTGCCGTCGACCTCCGCAATCTGTCAATCATTGCATCCCTGCCCATTCCAACAAGCACAGTCACGGCTATCATTAGCAGGGAAACCGAAATCATGAGTCCCGACATTCCAAACACGAATGCACCCTCTCCGACTACTGCCAACCAGGCTACGAAGGGGAAAACCGCTGCTGCGGTGCAATCCACAGAGGCAGCGCTGTAGCCGATGCCCCAGAGGTACATGTTTCGCCGGGGGGTGAATATCTCATCAGACTCTGTGGTTAGGTAACTGTCGAGCAGACGTTGCACCCAGGCCAGGAGGTGCGAAGTCCACCCTAGCAGCATCAAGGACCCAAGGAGCACCAGCAAGAGGGCGATCCCAACCGCGATGTCGTGGAGCAGTCCTGACAGGCTCACGATGCCGTCTAGCCCAAAGATGATCATTCCAACGGCTCCGAAGAACGTAAGTTGGCCGAGAGCAGCGAACCCACCAACCTCGAATGCCCCAGGGATTCTACCCTCTATCCTACCAGCCTCTCGTAACTCATCTTCCCTTACTCCTAGGCTCAAGTAGTAACTAATGTAAGAGGGTAGGACAGGGAACGCGCATGGCGAGAAGTAAACTAGGATCCCGAGGAAAAGTCCAATGAGGAAAACCCCTGAGAACGACCTGTCAGACTTCTTGATACCGAATCTGAGGTCTTCCGCATCACCACTATTGGCTTTCAGTACAGCATCGTCAAACGAATCCCAGCCATCCAGCGGAGTCCCTGTCCCCTCCTTGGCAACCACGAAACCTTCGTGATCAATGACTAGTGCCAGAGGCAGGCTCTGTGCCGAGTAGTGCTCCACCAAATCCCCCCTCTCTCCCCCTGCTAGGATGACCGAGTCTCCCGCCCCATTCAGCACAGGCCATCGCATACTCCTGTCCGAGGCGGGGTCGCCGAATGTCTGGTTGATCCTTTCGAATGACTCGTATTCGTACCAAGATGCGATGGATAGAATGACCACAGGGTATTCTCCCTCCATGGCCGCCCAATCGTCAATCCTGTCCTCTATGTGACTCTGAACGTAGTGGCAGTTTACGCAGTCTATTGACATGAAATCTAGGACAACCACCTTGCCTCGAAGGTCCGTGAAACTGACCATTCCGGAATCATCGGCGATAGCATCATCCACACCGGTCCTGTTCATCGAAATAGCTTCGAAGTCAGGGACTCGCTCTACTTGATCCGATACTCCGTACATAGACGACGAGAGGCCGAAGATGCTCAATGAAGAGTATGCGATGATGCAGAAGAGAATGACCCCGATTCCGAATGCCTGCCAGGTTTCCTTCTCACGAAGGACGGCTAAGTCCAAACTGCCTGCCACGGGATTCGGAACCTACTACCGCTTTTGACTCCGGCGGGGAATCTGCTACTCAGACAAGTCATCACCCTTATGCCGGGACATTGGCTGGGCAGCAGGTCGGGCTCGTGGTCTAGGGGTTATGACGTCGCCTTCACACGGCGAAGATCGCAGGTTCAATTCCTGCCGAGCCCACCACCATCTCGTCAGCCGTGCCGCTTCTCGAAGTCGCCCATGAACGAGGACAACGCCTCTACGCTCTCCATTGGGCACCCATTGTACATACTGGCCCTGATTCCTCCCACACTGCGATGCCCCTTCAGGCCGCCCATTCCGGCTTCGCCGGCCTCATGGAGAAATATTGGCTCCAACGTCTCGTCAGCGAGCCTCCATGTCACGTTCATGATGGAGCGAGATCCCTCATTGGCGTGTGGCTCCCAGAACCCGCCACCGTCCAGGATGTCATAGAGGGCCTTCGCTTTCCTCCTGTTTCTCTCCACCGCCCCTTCCAAACCTCCGTTCCTTTCTACCCAGGCTAGGACCCTGTCCAGCACGAAGATCCCAGATGTATTTGGGGTGTTGAACATCGATCCCTTGGAGAGGTGAGTTTGGTAATCGAGCATGGTTGGCAGGCCAACCTTACCCCTGTTCATGGCCCAGGGAGAGAGGATTACCATGGTCACCCCGCTAGGGCCAAGGTTCTTCTGAGCTCCTGCATAAATTATGTCATGCTCCGAGACATCTAGGGGGACTCCGCAGATGTCTGAACTGGCATCAACAACCCGGGGCTTGCCTCCGCTATCCGGGAGGTGCTGATACTGCGTGCCGAAAAGTGTGTTGTTGGAGGTGTAATGGACATACTCGGCATCCTTCCTAATGGCGTATTCGCCATCTTTAGGGACCGATTTGAAGCTATTATCGGAATCGTCCCACGCTGCGCATACGTCACCAACTCTCCCAGCTTCTTCCAAGGCTTTCTGGGACCATCCACCAGTCACTAGGAAGTCCGCCTTTTCACCTTCGCTTAGCAGGTTCAACGCACTCATGTAGAATTGTGTTGAGGCACCTCCCTGGAGAAACAGAATCTCGTAGTCATCAGGGATGCTCAGAATACGTCTAAGTCTGTCCATAGCCGAGTCAATCACGTTCTGGAAGGTTTCGCTTCTATGCGAAACTTCCAGCAACCCGAAGCCGCTTTCAAGCAAGTTGGGCAGCGTCTCAGCAACCTCCTGGACCACTTCAATCGGCAGAACGGCGGGACCTGCACCAAAGTTGTGAATGCGGCCAGAGGTTTCCACGCACCCATGGACGTGAAGGCAGTCTTTCAGCCCATCGGAGGCGCACACAGGGTTCATTTCTTCTGGGTATGACGCGCTACCGTGCTCCGCATCGGCCTAGTCATGCTCCAAGGCGCCCGCCACTCCCACCTTGAGGCCCTTCAGAGGGCCTCGAAGGCGTCAAACATCGATATAGAGGTCCATGAGCTACGAACGGCAACCGATCTGTCATTGGCCGACCCTCACGCAATTGTACTGCCCGGAGGAGAGTCAACCACGATGCGGCTCACGGGCAATGATCCCGCGTCAGGACTACTCCCGGCTCTATTCAAGTGGATGAGGGCAGATTCATCGAGACCGGTTCTGGGAACGTGCGCGGGAGCCATCCTCCTCACTGAGCCAGGGGATGGGAACCCCCCCCTCTTAGATGCAACAATCGCTAGAAACGCCTTCGGCACTCAAGCGGACTCCTTTCAGTCAAATCTGGATGCAGTAGTTTTGCAGAGGGACTTCCCCGGCGTCTTCATCCGTGCTCCTAGATTCACCCGAACTGGGTCCGAGGGACAGATCACAGCCACCATCGGTGAGGAGGTGGTAGGTGTAAGAACTGGGAACAGGATGGCCCTGACATTTCATCCCGAGCTTTCTCCTGATCCCGGTTTCCACATTTGGCTTCTTGAAACCGCGACAACCTTGCTTCAGGGGGCTTAGATTGATTGAGCTGCCCCAGATCCCTAACCTAGCAGAGCCTCCAGATCTAGCTGACACCGAAGGTTGCATTCAGTGCCAAATGGGTAGCAAGCTGGTTCTCTTCATCACAGGCAGCTGCCATTGGCGCTGCGACTACTGCCCTCTATCCGAGTCACGTCGTGACATAGACTGGATGTACGCCAACGAAAGGCGCTGCGACAGCTTCGAAGATGTGATAGACGAGGCGCGGACTATGCGCGCAACGGGCGCAGGGATTACAGGAGGAGATCCCCTAATGGCCAGGGAGAGGACGCTTGAGGGAATTTCCCGTTTGAAGGAAGAGTTCGGAACAGACTTTCACTTACACATGTACACAAGTATAGCATTCAGGCCTGAGTGGGCCATTGAGTTCGCAGACGCAGGCCTGGACGAGATCAGATTCCACCTCCTGGACCTCGACGCCTCGAAATACCAGAACGTAATTGCTGCCTGCTCAGAGGCCGGGATGCTGACGGGCGTGGAGGTTCCCTGTGAACCAGACAAGGGGCCTGAACTCCTAGAGCTTCTGGAGACACTCAGGGAGTTCAAGATATCCTTCCTAAACCTGAACGAGTTGGAGATAACTGTTGGCAACCACGACAACATGGAGCTCAGAGGCTTCAATCTGTCGACAGAGATTACGGCAGGAGCAGCCGGATCGGCCGAACTGGCAGTACTGATGCGCGAAAGAGTGGCCGCCGCCGAACTGGGAGTGCCTGACCCCACCGACGGAGGGCAGCGTGAACCATACGGCTTCCATCTGAAGTTCTGCACTGCAGTTTTCAAGGACGCAGGGCAGCTTCGTAGGCGGTTCCTCAGGAGGGGCGAGGCAGTCATAGCCCCTCACGAGGTTCTGACTGAAGACGGTACCCTGATGTTCGGAGCCATTGAGGCTAGCGAGGAATCCAAGGAAGACTGGATGAGGGAGCTTGTTTCCGTCACAGGACTCCCCCAGAGGTTCCTGCTTTGGGATTCCGAAAACAGCCGAATAGAGATGCCACTAGTGGTTGCAGAGTCAATAGCGTCAGAAGTCGATGCACTCGTTTCTATGGTAGAGGTACTCCCAACACACGACCGCCCAGAGGTCACAATGGTCCGACTCAACGGCATTAAGGGATAGAATCAATTCAGCGCAAGTTGATATGGCCTCGACTCTCAAACTCAGTCATGCCAGTGAGGAGGCCCGACCCGGCCAACCCCAAGGTCAACCCCTATCGTAGGCTTTCTGCCTCACAGGTAATCGCATGGGGCAAATGCCCCAGGATTTGGTATTACGGTTGGATGAAGCGCCTCAAGTCACCCCTCCCTCCACAGATCCTACGTGGCAACGCAGTGGAAGAGTGCGTGTGCAGGATACTCCGCGACTCCCCCACTCTAATTTCTCCAGATTCCAAGGCCTCCATGCTGTCTCCTCTGAAAGAAGATGGATCCCCCGCTCTTGAAGAACCAGACTACTGGGTGGGCCCTGCACTACAACCGCTACCCGAATCCCAGTGGCCGTCTGATCGCGACTCCATGCACGCATGGGCCTCTTCAAGGGCAGACGCCCACTTCCAGCGCTGCTGGGACTCCGCTGTAGGGGATTGGGAAACTAGCCCGAACAGAATCGGATCAGCAACGGACATCGATCAGGACGAGGGCAGGCAGATGGTAGAGGCCGCAATCGTCCTTCATCTCAATCAGGCTCAGGCCTGCTTCGAAGCAGGAGGGGGTCCTGGCCTGGACTCCTGGAGGGTTGGTGAAAGGGAACTCTGGCCGGCCCCTGACGGCTTCCCCCGATATTGGGACGAGCCCCACCCATCCGCCGGGAATGGTCCAATATCCTGGGCCGAAGCCTGGGAGATTGCGAGACCTTGGTTTGTCGACCCCGATGCCAAATCATTCACGCAGACTAGCGCTCATCCCGAGGAGTGGTTCCAAGGAGAGTACGATTTGGTCTACCGCTGGACGGGCACTCCTCGAATCGTCGACCTCAAGGCGTCGGTTGGTAAGGGAGATAGGTCGGGCGGCTACCTTGAGCAGCTAAGGATGTACGGCTGGCTCTGGTGGGAGACACACGGGCGTCAGGAGTCGGTGGAGGGACTCGAGATATGGTATCTGGGGACTGGGACGGTTAAGGACGTCCAGTTGCCCAGTGAGGACGAGATGGTCACGATGGATTCGGAGCTCGGGGGCCTTTACGAAAAGATCCACGCTCAAGACCCCGATATCGACATGTGCCCTCCACGACCCTCTCCACTGATGCTGTTCGACGAGGGCGGGCGGCCCTCAGAACCACCTACTCATCCAAACGAGAGAGCTAGGTGCTCCCACTGCGACTACAGGGGTATTTGCGAGGGTTCTGATCATGACATCAACCTGCCTCTCGAGAGCAGGGTCGAGAGATTCGGCCACGCTTGGCCGGTAACTGCGATAGGCGAGATGGTCACCAGGGCTAACGTAGTGGGGGAGGTAGTCGGGCTTCAGGGCCCGGAACTTCTGGATGACGGTTCGATAAGCCTCGAATTCACACTGCAGGACGGGTACGACAGAGCTCGCGTCAGACCCTCCCGCCAAGGGGGCCCGAGCAACATTTCCCGGGCCATCTCCGAGGGCTCAAGGGTGAGGGTTGACCGGGGGTTGCCATCCATCTGGCGGGGGCAGCTCCAGATCGACTTGGACGGGGCATCGTCGGTTTCCATGGCCACAGAGAAAGATTCCGCCGCAGTGGTAGAGGTTGAAACCAGAGTCAGTGTTGTTGGGCGCGTCTGGTCGATTGACGCCTATCCGAACGGGGTCGACGTGCATCGTTGGGCCATCACCATCATGGACAAGACCGGCTCAGCCGCCTCTGTCGCTTTCAAGCAATTCATCCCAGTCTCAGCTGCTGCGATATCCCGGGGAGATGACATCGCCATCCTGAACGGGGAGGTCGGTGAGTGGGCCGGTAGGCCACAGGTCAGGATAGGGCCAGGGACCCGTGTCGTGATTCTGAGGCACTCTGATGATACGCCAGACTTCTAATACGCCCCAAATAAGGACGAGGTTGGCTGGCGGGAAGGGGAATTATGGCGCCGAGAGAGGGATTTGAACCCCCGCGTCCAATGGACAGTGGATTTCGAATCCACCGCAATACCGGGCTATGCGATCTCGGCAGCGAGCAGGCCACCTGCGAATCAGAGATAAGCCTGACTCGCGCAGCGGGGGGCGATGAGGGTCGAAGTCGAGCACCTAGGTGAGTCATTATCGGTTGAGTCAGATAGTCCGATCACCATCAACGAGGTCCTCCAAAAACTGTCCATCCCTTCTTCAACGGTCCTCGCTGTTCACGAGAAAGCCATCGTCCCGCATACATCACTGATCAAGGCCAATATATGCCTCGAGCTTGTCGTGGTTTCCTCAGGAGGATGATATGTTGCCTCTGACGAACTTGATGTAGCGTTGCTCCTCGTTCTCTTCGAAGGGATGCTGCCCTACGTTCTGCTGGTATGCAATGCCAATCCACGAACCGTCCGGGCTAATCACCGTCTCGAAGAAGTCGTGCAAAGCGTGAACGTCGCTCGAGCCTTCCTCGTAGGCCGTCACGACGTGGAGTGGATCCGGGTCAGCAATGGAGAAAGGCCACGAATCGCCCCATTCCGGAGAAAGTACTGCTCCTGCGTACAGGAACCACTTGCCTCCCTCTTTGTAGCCACCCCCTCCTTCTTGGAGTGGATCGAAATCTAGGCCGTAGAAGGAGATGCTCACAATGTCATCCTCGGAAATGGAGATGAACGGGTACATCCCTATCCCGTTGAATGGGGAGTTTGGATATTCATCGCTACAGCAAATTGTCCATGGCTCACTCCAGTTTGTTCCATTGTTATATGAAATTGCGAAGTTTACCAGCCATCTCCCGGTACCTCCCTCGGGGCAGTCAGCCCAGACCACCGCCACAGTCCCTCCCTCGTTGTTGTTGACAACCGGGTAACCTTCGGGACAATTCCCCGTCCTGTTTCCCACCACTACAGGCTCCTGCCAAGTTCCCTCGGAGGGTCCAGGCCCCGTTCCCCTCCCGTAGTCGTCAGAAATCCGCACATGGACGGTTCCAGTCGAAGAGTCAGCGTCTTCTTGGGCGACGAAGACGTAAGGGCCTGATCGTTGGGCCGAGATGGTCGACCAACCCCCCGGCATGGAGTAACACTGGCTGAAAGAGGCACCCCCATCCTCTGAGTGGTAGTACCAATATCGACCCGAATCACCGCTGCACTCGGGCGGCGATGCTCCGGAATTTCCCAGGTAGTGGATGATGCCATCCCCCTGGGCGGCAACCCATGGCCTGTCATCTGCAGCCATGGTGTTCATCCTCTGGCAGGGGCCCTCCTCGTAGTTGACCCCATTGTCAGATAGGCGGTGCCACCAGTTGTCCTCCAAGGTCGTGTCCAGGTAGTATACCACATCAAACGAGTCCACCGAGATGTCCCCCTCGTCCCCAAGGCACTCCGACCCCCCTGCAAGGTAGTTTGCGAACAACATGTTCCCAGGGGTCGGCCCGAAGTTGTCACCATGCCCCCAAGTCGTTCCGTTGTCATGGGACGCCCAGAACCATGACGCCCAGTAATCCCAACTGGTTTCCTGGCCGTCCGTGCAAGCCCACCAGAGCCCAGGGTCGTCCGGATCGAGAATAATGGGGATTGGGGCATCTTCGCCACCCCAACGCAGATCCTTATGAGCAGTAATGAACATGTTCCCATTGCTGGTAATTGAGATGCTGGGCTCATACCCGATTCCATATTCGGGCATGACCTGCCCGTTATCCTCGTCCACGCACTCCTCATGCCTGGGCATGTACAAGCTCTCGCCCCATTCGATTGAGACTCCCTGACCTTTGCCCCCTTCTTCTCCAAGTGAATCTGATCCAAAGGCGACAAGGGACTGGTATGTTGCAACCAACAGTATCCCCCCTATCAGAACTGCACCTGTTGCGATCATTATCGCAGGTCGCTCCAGGGTTAGTGATTCGACCCGCTCGTCCGACGCATCAACCAGCTCAGCATCGGTATGCCCCTGTCCAACCACAGCCCCGTGAGAGCGTCTCCCCTATTCACGCTCACGCCGAAAAGAGCGCAAAGCCTAGGCTATCGCTGCTTCGCACGTTTTCTGGCTGCCTTCCGACGTCGGAGCTTCTTCTTTCTCCACTTCCACCTTTGTTGCCCCCGCTTCTTCCAAGCACGGGAACCTCTCTTCATTAGTTAGTCAGCCTCCAAGGGTACGAGGCCATGCGACCTGCTCGCGGTATTTGAGCGATTCCGTCAGCCCCCCCGAAAGTGGTGGGCGATACAGGATTCGAACCCGTGTCACCGGCTTAGAAGGCCGGCATGATATCCAGACTACACCAATCGCCCGACTCACTCGGGAGGCCTCACTTAGATGAACCCTCACTAGGCCTCGAACCTGCCCGCGCACTTCGGACACCGTGCAGGCTTAGTCACTCTACGCCTCTCCCATGCGTGCCCGCACTTCCCGCAGATCCACTGCCCCTCCGGCAGCTCGTCCAGTAGCCTGCTCCTGAGTCTCAAAAGGACTGGTGAGTCACTCAGTCTTGGAGCTGGAGCAACCCTCTTCACAATCTCGGCATGTAATTCACCATGTTCCAGAAGTCCAGCGGCATGAAGCATCTCGTGAGCGAGAGTGTGACGGAACAGTCGCAGGTCTTCAGTCAGGATTGGGTTCAGGGCTATGGTTACTGGGCCCGGTGGCAAACTCATCCTCCTCCTTCTGTATAGCTCGTTGTGGTCACACTCGAAGCGAGTCAAACCCAACCTCGATTCACCGGGGGGTAACCATTCCAAACTCAGATGCCCACCAAGATGCTCTGCAAACGGGGCATCCTCGCCTTCTAGCTCACGTTTGAGGTCCTGCATTAGCCCCTCAGGCATGCTAGGCGGATTAGCGACATCGAAACGGACGTCACCCATGACACTGCCTCGCCCCGTCCTCCTTAAATGGGCCCCGAGAGTCGTCAGCCCGCTGGGCGTGTGGCGCAGCCTGGAAGCGCGCTTCCTTGGCATGGAAGAGGCCCCGAGTTCAAATCTCGGCACGTCCACCATCAA